>OLPO01000461.1_pt1 | contig 33286 bp, 22 predicted proteins | sample 1672831 | NCBI WGS metagenome assembly OLPO01 (sample SAMEA3136728, study PRJEB25190) | human gut metagenome
AGTGGTACAAGCCACTCCTGATAAGCTGCGAAGCAGCTATTCGGTTATGAGCAAGCTGCGAAGCGGATTGCGAATATCTATCTTGACATTCACTATTCGTTATGAATTGGAATGATGACCGGCTCTGTACATACATATTTACCATTTAAATAGACCTGATTCTGTCCTTCGACAAGCTGATTGAGAAATACTACCTGCTTTTGATCATCTACTGGATGAAGAGAAAAATGAAAGCAGCGTTCCCGATATTGAGAGGGGGTAATGCCAAGCAGTTTTTTGAAGTTTCGATTAAAGACCTGCTGATTTTGGTAGCCACAATCCAGCATGATACTTGTAATATCTTTTGTTGTGTTAGCAAGCTGAGCTTGCGCAGTAGACAGGCGCAGCATGTTTATGTAAGAACTGAAGCTGCTTTGCAGTTTTTGGGAGAAAAATCTGGAAACTGCATATTTGTTGATTCCTGTTTGCCGGGCGACAGATTCCAGTGATATTTCTTCATTATTGAAATGTGCATGGACATATTGTATGATGCTCATAGATTCTTCATGAGGTGAAGCAGCAGAACCAGTCAGTGAAGAGCGGCAACTACTAGTATCGTCTTGCCTGCTGAGCTGAAAATTTGGGTACAGTCGTTCTAGAAAAATTGTAACATAGGCATCTAAAATGCGTAATGGTTGGGCTGAGATATCGCTGTTGCAAAAATGATTAAGTATATAGCGCACATCTTCATGCATAGTGGCAGTGTCTAAAAGTGGGTTGTTCAGACAATAGGAACTGCACAGTTCTTCAAAATATTGATTGATGTTTGGATTGAAGGTAATCACATAAAATTCTTTTGCTCCGGATTCCGGTGTTGCTAGATAACGGTGCGGAACGTTAGGAAAGAAAAATAACAGCTCACCAGGTTTTATATCTACCGATATAAGCTGATTATTTTGCAGATATTGCATACGGGTGATTCCTTTTTTAGTATATACAATTTCGGCCCAATAGTGTTGATGAAGAGGCCAGACGCAGAAACGATTATGATTTACTTGAAAGTAAATTGTGTATTGCCTGTTCTCATAAAAAATATCCATAAGATACCTCCAAGTGTGTGATTTCAAATGTGTGATTTCAAAATTGAAAAGGATGTGTATATTTTAACAGAAATTTTAACAAAGAGAAAGAGAAAAGTATGTATAGATGGTGAAACATGTTATAATTCTGAAAACAATAATTGAAGGAAATAGAAAAATTAAGAAGCGGGAGGGAGCACAAAAATGAACAAAAACGATTTTGCAAAATACCCGCCGATGGGCTGGAACAGCTGGGACTGTTATGGCGCGGCGGTGACGGAGAAGGAGCTGCGGCAGAATGCAGACTATATGGCGGAGCATTTGAAGGAACATGGCTGGGAGTATGTCGTCTGTGATATCCAGTGGTATGAGCCGACAGCCGATACGAGCCATTATCACAATTTCGCGGATCTGTGCATGGATGAGTATGGACGGGTGATCCCGGCGCCGAACCGGTTCCCGTCTGCAACAGATGGAAAAGGCTTTGGACCGATCGCAGAGTATGTGCACAGCAAGGGGCTGAAGTTTGGTATCCACATTATGCGTGGCATTCCGCGTCAGGCAGTACATCAGAATACACCGGTAAAAGGAACGTCCTATATGGCGAGACAGATCGCGCATCCGGCTTCGATCTGCGCATGGAATACGGATATGTATGGTGTGGATGCGACGAAGCCGGGTGCTCAGGAGTATTACGATTCAATTATTGAGCTGTACGCTTCCTGGGGCGTGGATTTTATTAAGGTCGATGATATCTGCGTGAAGTATGGACGGATGAACGATGAGAGCGCACTTCAGTACGGCGGCGATGAGATCGAGCTGCTGCATAATGCGATCCTGCACAGCGGGCGCGAGATCGTGCTCAGTCTTTCGCCGGGACCGGCAATGCTGGAGCAGGCGGAGCATCTGAGGGCAAACGCAAATATGTGGCGGATCACAAATGACCTGTGGGATTCCTGGGGGAATATCATGGAGATGTTCGGACGGTGCGACAGCTGGAGTCCGTATGTATCTGAGGGATGCTATCCGGATTGTGATATGATTCCAATCGGACATCTGTCCATCCGTGGCTGTGAGCATGGGCTTTCGGAGCGCTGGACCCGTCTGACAAAAGCTGAACAGCGGACGTTGTTCTCTCTCTGGTGTATTTTCCGGTCACCGCTGATGCTCGGCTGTGAGCTGACGGATGTGGACGAGTGGACGAGGAGCCTTTTGACAAATGATGCGGTGCTCGGACTGACGAAGCACAGCCACGGTGCTCATCAGGTGCTCAGAACATTCGATTTCATCGTATGGCAGGCAGAGGGCGAGCACGGAGAGCAGTATGTGGCGATGTTCAACATCGCAGGCTGGCCGGATACATTCAGCGTGAGCACGGAGAAGCTTGGCCTGGAAGGCGCCTGGGAAGTCACTGATCTGTGGACCGGCGAGAAAGAGGGCACTATTGATCGCACGCTGACGGTGGCGGTTGAGACACACGGTGTGAAGCTGGTGTGTCTTAAAAAAGCGTAATTTAATAAGCTGCGAAGCGGATTGCGAATATTCGCTTTAATCAGGCATGTATTCTGGAGGGCTCCCGCGGGAGCCTTCTATTATTATGGTTTTGCATACTTTCCAGTATTTGCTCATTTATAGAACATAAATATCGGTGTACCGGCTGAACGGAAGCAAATAGTGGGAGTGATTGACGCGCTTCCGGAAAATAAGGTATGATAGGTAGTAAGAGTAAAAACGAAAGGAAACGTTTTATCATGAATCGAATTTTAATGCTGAGCACAGGTGGGACGCTTGCTTCCTCCCACAGTGAGAATGGGCTGGCGCCGGGACTCCATGGAAATGATATTCTGGATCGAATTTCCGGGCTGACGGATGGATTTCTTGTGGAGGAAGAGGAATTGTTCATGCTGGACAGCTCCAATATGCAGCCGGAGGAGTGGAGTGCGATCGCCCAAAGAGTTTATGAGCGGCGAAAAGCGTATGACGGGATCGTCATTATCCATGGGACAGATACGTTAGCTTATACGGCGAGTGCACTCTCATTTGCACTGCAGCAGATCGAGATTCCGGTCGTGCTCACCGGCAGTCAGGTTTCGATCGAGAATCCGATTGCGGATGCGACAGAGAACTGCCGGGCAGCACTTCATATGGCGGCGAGCCATTGTCCGGGGGTATATGTGGCATTTAACCGGAAGATTATGCTCGGAGTACGGGCGAGCAAGGTGCGGACACGCAGCTTTGACGCGTTTGAGAGCATTGATTATCCGTATGCGGCGCGGATCAACAGTGGCGGACTGCTCATCAATCCGGAGATGAAAAAGCATAAAGGCGGGGAATGTGTGCTGCGGGAACGCTTTTGTACGGATGTCTTTTTGCTGAAGCTGTTTCCGGGTATTTCGCCGGATATTTTTTCAAGATTGCAGGAGATGGGCGTGCGTGGCATTTATATAGAAGCATTTGGTATCGGTGGACTGCCGTTTGAGCGGAGAAATCTGACGGAGGTGATCGGAAAAGCAGTGGCAGACGGGATGATCATTGCAGTCGGCAGTCAGTGTCTGTATGAGGGCAGCGATTTTACCGTATATGAGGTCGGGCGCCAGGTGCTCGCACAAGGGGTAATCGAGACAGGGAACATGACTTCTGAGGCGGCGGTTACGAAGCTGATGTGGGCGCTTGGACAGTACCGGACGCCGGAAGAGGTGAAAAGCGTTATGCGGCAGAATCTGCTCGGGGAGATGGGAAATACGATGAACTGGTGTGAGTAACTTCCGGCTTTACACAAATAAAGGAAGAGCGTATAATTAGAAAGAATGCATGCCTGTTTGGGTGTATGCAACTAAGTAGAAGGGGAAAGTGAACTATGAGAAAGATTCTCAGACACATGAAGGAGTATCGGAAGGAGTCCGTCTGTGCACCGTTATTTAAACTGCTCGAGGCACTCTTTGAGCTGTTTGTACCGCTTGTCATGGCGCGGATCATCGATATCGGTATTGCGAATGGCGATCGCGGGTACATTGTGAGGATGTGCCTTGTCATGGCAGCACTCGGGCTGATCGGACTGATCTGCTCCATTACCGCACAGTATTTTGCGGCAAAGGCTGCGGTCGGATTTGCGGCAAAGGTGCGACACGAACTGTTTGCACACATTCAGAGCCTGTCTTTTTCAGAGATGGATGTCTGTGGTACTTCAACCTTAATTACGCGGATGACAAGTGATATCAATCAGGTGCAGTCAGGTGTAAACCTGTTTTTGCGTCTGTTTTTACGTTCACCGTTTATCGTGTTCGGCGCGATGGTGATGGCATTTACAATTGATGTAAAAGCGGCCATGATTTTCGTTGTGGTGATCCCGATTCTTTGCGTCATCGTATTTGGTATTATGCTGGCGAGCATTCCGCTGTATCGGAAGGTGCAGGAGCGTCTGGATCGCGTGACCGGAATGACGCGGGAAAATCTGCAGGGCGTGCGTGTCATCCGTGCGTTCCGCAGAGAGGAAAAGGAGATCGAGACATTTGAGCAGGGAAATGAAGCGCTCGTCGGGATTCAGGTATTATCCGGACGGATTTCTGCATTGATGAATCCGCTGACCTATGTGGTGATCAACGGCGGTCTGCTCGTGCTGCTCTATACCGGTGCGATCCGGGTCGACGGCGGATTTATCACGCAGGGTGCGGTCGTGGCGCTTGTTAACTACATGTCACAGATCCTGGTGGAGCTGGTCAAGCTGGCGAACCTGATCATTAATGTAACGAAGGCGATTGCCTGCGGTAACCGGATCGGTGCGATCATGGATTTGGAGCCGGATGTTGTATCCGGAGCCGGGGCGTCAAAGACGGAAACAGCCAATGAGAAGAAAGGGAATGTTCCGGCAGTGGAGTTTGATCATGTCAGCTTTCGGTATAAAAATGCAGGAGCAGATTCCCTGACCGATATCACCTTCCGGGCGATGCCGGGTGAGACGATCGGAATCATCGGAGGTACCGGTTCCGGAAAGTCCTCGCTTGTCAGCCTGATTCCACGTTTCTATGATGTGCGTGAGGGCTGTGTCCGGGTAAACGGAACGGATGTAAGGGAGTACCAGCTGGATGCCCTGCGCAATAAAGTCGGCATGGTCATGCAGAAGGCGGTGCTCTTTGCCGGGACGATCCGGGACAATCTGCTCTGGGGTAATGAACATGCGACCGAGGAAGAACTGCGTGAGGCGATCCATGCAGCACAGGCAGACGAGGTAGTATTTAAAGGAAAAGGCGGATTGGATGCAGTCGTGGAGCAGGAGGGACGGAATTTCTCCGGCGGACAGAAGCAGCGTCTGACGATCGCGCGTGCGCTCGTGCGCCATCCGGAAATCCTGATTCTGGACGACAGCTCCTCGGCACTGGATTTTGCGACCGATGCAAGACTGCGTCAGGCGATCCGGGATCTTGCCGGAGAGCGGACGGTATTTATTGTTTCCCAGCGTGCATCAACGATTCAATATGCGGATCAGATTCTTGTGCTGGATGACGGTGCGATCGTTGGCATGGGACGGCATGAGGACCTCCTTGAGAGCTGTGAGGTTTATCAGGAAATATATTATTCTCAGTTCCCGAAGGAGGATGCACAATGAAAAAGCAGGCAGGACAAAAGGAAATCATAAAAAAGGTACTGGAATATATCCGGCCGCAGTGGTTTCGGGTGCTGTTGTCGCTTCTGATGGCAGTCATCTCGGTAGCGCTGACCTTATATCTGCCGGTGCTTACCGGACGGGTTGTGGATCATATTTTAGGACCGGGCAAGGTAGAATTTACTGAGATTATTGCAATTCTGCGTACGATGCTCATTGCTATTTTGCTGACGGCGGCGGCACAGTGGATCATGAACATTGCGAATAACCGTATCGTTTATACAGTGACGAGAAGCATTCGGGAGGAGGCATTTCAGAAGATCGAGATTCTTCCGTTAAAATATCTGGATGGGCATTCCACCGGAGAGATCGTCAGCCGGATCATTGCCGATGTCGATCAGTTCGCGGACGGACTGCTGATGGGCTTCACACAGCTCTTTACCGGTGTGGCGACGATTGTCGGGACCTTATTTTTCATGCTGTCGGTCAATGCAGGTATTACGGTAGTGGTTGTCGTACTGACACCGATATCGTTGTTTGTAGCAAACTTTATTGCGAAGCGGACGTATTCTATGTTCAAGCTGCAGGCGGCGACGCGTGGTGAACAGACGGCGCTCATCAACGAGATGATCGAGAACCAGAAGGTCGTGCAGGCATATGGGCAGGAGAAAAAGGTGCAGACCCGTTTTGATGAGATCAACGGACGGTTGGAAAAATATTCCTTACGCGCCATTTTCTTTTCATCAATCACCAATCCGGCAACCCGGTTTGTCAATAGCCTTGTCTATACAGGAGTCGGCCTGACCGGAGCGTTTGCGGCAGTACGTGGGGTGATGACTGTCGGACAGCTCTCTGCATTTTTGTCTTATGCGAATCAGTATACGAAGCCATTTAATGAAATTTCCGGTGTTATCACAGAGCTGCAAAATGCGATTGCATGTGCGGGCCGGGTGTTTGAACTGATCGATGAGGAACCGCAGATTCCGGATCCGGAGCCTGCAAAACCGTTGCTGGAAGATGACATGGGCCATGTCAGTCTGGAACATGTGGCGTTCTCCTACACACCGGAGAAAAAGCTGATCGAGGATTTTAATCTGGATGTAAAAAAGGGCGAGATGGTAGCAATTGTCGGTCCGACCGGCTGTGGAAAGACAACGCTGATCAATCTGCTGATGCGGTTCTATGATGTCGATTCGGGTTCCATCCGCATAGGCGGTACTGATATCCGGGATATGAAGCGTGAGACGCTGCGGAGTGGCTTTGGTATGGTGCTTCAGGATACGTGGCTGCGCAGCGGTACGATCCGCGACAACATCCGGATGGGACGTCCCACGGCAACGGATGAGGAGATCATTCAGGCAGCGAAGGAAGCACATGCGCACAGCTTCATCCGCCGTCTGCCGGAAGGATACGATACGATGATTACTGAGAACGGAGGCAATCTTTCACAGGGGCAGAAGCAGCTGCTTTGTATCGCGCGTGTCATGCTTGCACTTCCGCCGATGCTCATCCTCGATGAGGCGACCTCCTCGATTGATACCCGTACCGAGATCCGGATACAGAAGGCATTCAACACGTTGATGGAGGGCCGTACGAGCTTCATCGTCGCCCACCGTCTCTCAACCATCCGCAACGCAGATGTTATCCTTGTCATGCGCGACGGTAACATCGTCGAGCAGGGCACCCATAAGGAGCTGCTTGCACGGGACGGATTCTACGCGGAGATCTATAACAGTCAATTTGTTAACACCAGTTCAGAGCAGCAGCAACATGCAAAATAGGGCTGAGATGCCGCAGGCATCGGATAGCGCGAAAAGCGTGTTTGCGGCCTGTGCTCTGAACGTCCGGAAAAAATGAAAGGAGCCCCCATGACAAAAGACATGACAAGCGGCAATCCGCTCAGACTTATCATTGGATTTGCAATTCCGATGTTTCTCGGAATGCTGTTTCAGCAGTTTTACAGTATGGTGGATACGGTAGTGGTCGGAAAATTCCTGGGAGTAGGACCGCTTGCCGGTGTGGGGGCGACGAGCTCCCTGAACTTTATGGTCATCGGATTTTGTACCGGAGTCTGCAATGGCTTTGCAATTCCGGTGGCGCAGATGTTCGGTGCAAAGCGGGACAGTGAATTGCGCAAATATGTAGCGAACAGTACATGGCTGTGCATTTTCTTTTCTGTTGTGCTTACAACACTGGTCGTAGGGTTCTGCCGACCAATCCTGACTCTGATGAATACCCCGGAGGATATCTTTGAATATGCGTATCTGTATATCGTTATTATCTTTCTTGGGATTCCGTTTACATTTCTCTACAATATCCTTGCTGCGCTGATCCGGTCACTTGGAGACAGCCGGACGCCAGTCGTTTTTCTTGGTGTGGCATCGCTGATCAACATTGTGCTGGATATAGTATTTGTCATTGTGCTGCATATGGGAGTGGAAGGACCGGCGATCGCGACGGTGATCTCCCAGGGCCTTTCCGGGGTGATCTGCCTCTGGTACATGAAGCGGAAATTTGAGATTCTTCGTATATCCAAAGAGGAGTGGAAGCTGCGTGGTACCTACATAAAGACGCTTTGCTATATGGGCATACCGATGGGACTGCAATATTCCGTCACAGCGATCGGTACGCTCGTTATCCAGGCAGCAGTCAATGGGTTTGGTTCTTTGACGGTAGCCGGTGTCACAGCAGCGCAGCGTATCAATTCCTTTATCAGCTGTCCGGTCGAGTCGATCGGCGCGACGATGGCGCCATACAGTGGACAGAACATGGGAGCCGGAAAGTTGGACCGGGTTGCCAGGGGACTGAGGGATGCATCAATTCTGGGGTTTGTTGTATCAGCGGTACTCTTTGTAATCGTTTTACTGACCGGGAAACAGCTTTCTTTGATCTTTCTGGATACGGCAGATGACAGAGTCATCGCCTATTCCTACCAGTTCCTTGTGACGACCGCGGCTGGCTATTTCCTGCTGACGCTGGTAAATGCAGTGCGGTTTACGATTCAGGGAATGGGATTTTCCGTCTTTGCGATTACATCCGGTGTACTGGAAATGATTGCACGTACCCTCGCGGGACTTGTACTCGTACCGCTGATCGGTTATACCGGAATCTGCCTGGCTCATCCGCTGGCATGGATTTTTGCAGATTCATTTCTGATACCGGCGTTTTTCTATTGCAAGAAGAAGGTTCAGAGGCTGTATGATTGAATAACGGCGCGTCGCATTCTCGTTACTTCAGTGATGAGTTAGACGCGCAAATTTTTTGTTAAAAGCAGAGTATGTGGATGAAATAATCTATATGCTCTATTTTTTGCCCATTTTTGGAAAAATAAAAATACCAGTATCCTGTGCTCTTAAAAGAATACAAGATACTGGTAGCATGAGAAAATTTGCTCTACTTTTTGGAAGTCATTTTACATATACTCTGACAGAAAAAGTTGATTACGAATATAAGTTAAAGAGGATAAAACGGTTTCCTCAGCCCTTTTCGTACAGCGCCTGAATCTCCACCGCCGTCAGCGCACCGAAGTACACGTTGACGTTGTCGAATCTGGCGTCTTCTACGTCCTCGTCATCCCAGATCGCGCCGCTGCCGACCATGACATTTTTCGCCTGAGAAATGCCGGTCTTGTTTTTGCGGAAGCAGTCGGTCAGGTCTTTCGTCTCCTCGCCGATCAGCTCGCCGTTCAGATAGACGCGGATACCCTGAGGATCAACGGTATAAGCGACGTGCTGCCACACACCGCGCTCGCCGTTTGTTGTGAGCAGTGCGCCCTGCACATCACTGTAAGCATTGGCATTAATGCGGGCGATCAGATTTGCGCCGATGCGGGTCAGCGGATACTGGTTGTTGGCATCTGCCTCGAACAGTGCGCTGTGTTCAAAGGTCGCTTCGCCGATGTTCACCCACATCGCTACGGTGTAGCCAGCTGGCTTGATGTCGGATAACGTGTCCTCCGGGAGCTTCAGGTAGTTGACATTCTTGGCCGCCGGCTCATTCGTAACCTGAAGGACATTGCCACGTGTCTCATCGGATACGATGGAAGCGGAGCCGATCAGGGAAGCCGTCTCACTTCCGGTGGAATCGGCATCCGGTGCGATGGCCCCGGCAGCATCTGCCGCCGTCTCAAAGTCGAAGCCATAGATCCGGTATGGATTCTGACGAACGGTGACTTTGTATGTCTCCTCTACGGTAGTATCTCCATAGGTGATCGTGGCAGTCAGCTTTGCGCGCGCATCTTCCTCTGCCTGCGGTGTCACAGCACCGGTCTCGCTGATGACTGAAGCATCAGAGGTTGTCCAGGTCACATCTGCACCGAGGACAGAAGTCGGAAGTTCTAGGTTCTCTCTGGTTGCAGCCGGGATCATCTGGCCGATCGCGATTGCCGCCATGTTTGCCAGCATCTCGTTGTCATTCATATCAATCATACTGCCCCAGATGCTTGCATTGTTGTCGCCGATTGCGGAGAAGGTCATGACCGGGGTGGTATCAGAATTTTCCTTCAGCTGACGGAAGAAGAATCCCTTGTAGGTGACATCATTCATTTCGATCGTGAGATAATCATAGCCGTGTCCGGAGTCTGTTTTTGTCCAGGTACCGGAGGCTGCGCCGGATACGGTGCCGTCCTCATTTAAGGTGAGCATCTGTGTGTTGAGCATGTCGCCGCTCGTCTTTGTGCCGTGATCGATAAATTCATAGGAGCCGACGACCTCGCTGGTTTCATAATTTTCCGGCTGTTCGCCGCGGTATTCATAGACTGCGGTGGTTGGCCACTGATCCTCATTTAAGAACTGCTGATGAACGCGCACCTCATGTGCCTCAAGCTGCGGATCCATGTCAAAACGCTGATGGTAAACGAGGTAGCGCAAGCCATCCTCGTCGATCAATGCAGAGTTGTGTCCGGCTGCGCGTTTGCCGATCTGGTCATAGAAGCTGTAGTTTCCGATCAGCTTGATGCCGTAATTGTCATTGTTCTCGCCGCTCTCGGAAGCATTTCCTCCTGCAGCATCGACGTACGGCCCGGTCGGATTTTCGGAGCGGAAGAGACGCATGTTATATCCGCCTTCAGCGGTCAGGCCGCCGTAAGTTTCGTACAGATAGTAATAGCCGGTTTCAGGATCATACTGGATATAAGGAGCCTCGCCGGACTGATGGTTGCCGCCTGCAAGGTGCACGCCGAAGTAGCGGTCCACGAAATTGCCGGAGACCTCATCGGTGGAGTCGACACCCGGATAAATGGCTTCGCCGGTTGCAGGATCGAGCTCGAGAAGGAACAGTCCGCCGGACCAGGAGCCGTAGGACATATACAGCTTTTCGCCGGATGCATCAAAGAAAAGGTTCGGGTCGATCGCATTCGGCGCATACAGATGGTTCCAGCCACCGGTTTGATCGAACCAGTTGTCACTGATCTCATCGATGCCGCCGTTTTCACTTCCCTTTTCCAGAAGCGTATTCAGGTTTAGATAATCATTGTCCCATTTCGTATTGCGGGAGCTGTTGCCATCGACGGTGCCGGTCTTCGTAAAGCCGGAATAAATGATTGTGTCTACATAAGTATAAGTACCGTCGAACGTCTTGGAGACGAGATAGCTGATGCAGGAGCGTCTCCAGGTCGAAGAGGTGCAGCAGTACAGCATATATGCGCCGGTGCTTCCATCATCCCATTTATAGTAAGGATTCCAGATCGCATCCGGAGCCCAGATCGCATAGCCGCCGACGCAGTCTCCGTCGTTGTAGCCGGCCCACTGAAACGGTTTCTCAAACGTTTCCTTCAGATTGCCGTAAAATGGCGTGTTTTCCGGATTACCATAGTCGCTGTTCAGCTGCGTCCACTGGATCAGATCCGAAGAACTCGCGGAAGCGGTGTGGGAGCCGAGCACATAGTACATGCCGTCTGCTTTTACGATGGACGGATCATGTACGCTCACGCGGGTCGGCGTTTCCGGTGTATCCGCAGTCTCGTCTGTATCTGTGAGCTCGGAGGAATCCTCGATCGCGATGGTTTCTTTCTGAGCGGAAGCGTCCTCTGCTTCGGTGTCAATTTCGATCACATCGTCATCCTCTACGACGACATCCACAGCATCCGAAGCATCGGCCTCTGTCACCAAAGCCGCGTTCTCGACGATGATTTCATCTGCAAACGCCGGGATGGAAGCCGTACAAGAGATAGCGGCACATAAGGCACCCGACAGGACAAAACGGTACAGGTATTTTGTCCGAAGAGATTTGTTTTTCATAAATACTCCTTTCTTCTTTTAGAAAAACCTAAAATAATATAGATAAATCTATTATATACGAAGCATGAAAGGATAGCAAGAGAGATTCGGGTAAAATGCTGTGAGACTTTATGAAAGAAAAATATATGAAACGTAGAAAAGCTGAAAAACAGGCAGAATTATCAGAAAAAAAGGTCAGAATGCCAATGCAAAGCAAAAAGAATAAAATAAAAATAAAGTGATTGCTATTTTTTCCGGCAATGCTATACTGGATTTGCAGGTTTAATTATCTGGTATGATGCCTGCGAATTGCTCCGCTGCGAAGCAGCTCCCGCAATTCTACAAACATTCGAAATCCGCTGATTTACTACGTAAATCGCTACTTTCTCATGTTTGGCGGGTCCCAAGTTCAAAAGCCTTATCATGCAAGCATGAACGGCTTTTTGACCTTTTGCCCCTGGCATCATTATCTCATATCAGGGAGAAAACAAAAGCGTTAAGGAGGCATCCTCATGATTATAAAAAACGTTAAAATTTTTCAGGAAGATCATGCATTCCATGCAGGTGTCATTTACCTGCAGGATGGAATGATTGAGCATATCCAGCCGGAGTCTGAGCTGGACGGGGCGGAGCCGATTCCGCAGGAGGGCGAGCAGGTCATCGACGGTCGCGGCTGTTATGCGATTCCGGGCATGATCGACCTGCATTTCCATGGCTGTATGGGCAGCGATGTCTGTGATGCCACAGAGGAGGCACTGCATACGATAGCAAAATATGAGGCATCGATCGGTGTCACGGCGATTTCACCGGCAACAATGACGCTCTCTGGGGACGAGCTGGTACATGTACTGGAAAATGCTGCTTCTTATAAAAAAAAGATGGCAGGAGCAGCGGATGCGGCATACGAGGCAGAGCTGGTCGGTATTAATATGGAAGGGCCGTTCATCAGTAAGGCGAAGAAGGGGGCACAGGACGAGCGTAATATCATCCCGTGTGACGTGGAGCTGTTTTACCGCTTCCAGCGCGCGGCGGACGGACTCGTAAAATTCATCGGCATCGCGCCGGAGGAGCCGGGAGCGATCCCGTTTGTCGATGCGGTAAAGGATGAGGTGAGTGTATCGCTGGCCCATACGAATTCAGACTATGAGCACGCGATGGAAGCATTTTCACATGGGGCGAACCATGCGGTGCATCTTTATAATGCGATGCCGCCATTTACACACCGTGCACCTGGGGTGGTCGGAGCGGTCGCAGACAATCCGCATGTCATGGCAGAGATGATTTGCGATGGCGTACATATCCATCCATCCGTCGTGCGTGCGACCTTCGCAATGCTCGGTAAAGAGCGGATGATTCTGATCAGCGACAGCATGCGTGCAGCCGGGATGCCGGACGGGCGGTATACTCTGGGCGGACTGGATGTCGATGTAAAGGGCAACCGTGCGACCCTGGTCAGTGACGGTGCACTGGCAGGTTCCGTCACAACACTTCCGGATTGCATGCGCACGGTGGTGCAGAAAATGGGACTGCCGCTGGAGACGGCAGTAGCGGCTGCGACGGAGAATCCGGCGAGAAGTCTTGGCATTTATGATCAGCAGGGCTCCCTGACGGCAGGCAAGAAAGCTAATGTTGTGCTTTTGGATGAGGATCTGAAGCATGTGGCCGTTGTAAAAGATGGCGTACAGATCGCTTAGAAAGAGAAAAGCAGGCAGATTTGAGGAGAATGTTTCATTTTCGCAATAATTTGCTTGTGATTCAGTGGATGACGTAGTAAAATAGACAAAAGGCGAGATGGACGGAATCAGGTTTTTGTCTATTCTTACGTAAAAATACCGGGGGATCCCGATAAGGATACGAAAGAACAGAATGGAGTAGTTGGAATGAAAAAGCTTTTATTCGTTTATAATCCACGGTCCGGAAAAGGACTGATTCGGAACAGTTTGTCTTCGATTGTAGAGACATTTTCGGCGGGTGGCTATGATGTGACGATCTATCCGACCAAATGTGAGAGGGATGCCTGTGATACGGTACAGAGCCGTGCGGCAGAGTTTGATATGATCGTCTGCAGCGGCGGGGACGGCACTTTAGATGAGGTCGTGACCGGTCTGATGAACAGCGGGGAAAAGAAGCCGGTCGGCTATATCCCGGCTGGCAGTACGAATGATTTTGCGAACAGCATTGGTATCCCGAAGCCGATGGAGCAGGCTGCGAAGCTGGTCGTGGAGGGCGAGCCGTTTGCATGCGATATCGGACGGTTTAATGACAGCTATTTTGTCTATGTGGCAGCATTTGGACTGCTTACCGATGTATCCTATCAGACACCGCAGGATCTGAAAAATGCGCTGGGTCATGTCGCTTATGTGCTCGAGGGTATGAAGCGGATGGGCTCCTGGAAGAGCTGTCATCTTCGCATTGACAGCGAAGAATTTTCCGAGGATGGCGAATTTGTGTTCGGTATGATTACAAATTCCAATTCTGTCGGTGGTTTTAAAGGCATTCCGGGGAAAAATATCGAGCTGAATGACGGTGTATTCGAGGTCATGCTCGTACATACGCCGAAGAATCTGCTGGAGTGGCAGGAAGCGATTACCGCTGTACTGACCCACGATGAGAACAGCAAGGTCGTTGTGCGGTTTAAGACAAAGCATATGCTGATCCGTTCAGAGGAGCCGGTCGCATGGACGCGTGACGGGGAAAATGGCGGAGAGCATACGCAGGTCGAGCTGACGAACCTGCAGCAGGTGCTGGAGATCATGACAGAGGCAGGCGATGAGCCGGCCGTACATGAAATGCCGCTGGCATAGAGATTGGAAATTTGCTCATTTTTCTACGAAAAATGGCTGCTTTTCGGTGCTTTGCGGGTCAATAAAACAAAATCAGGGGGAACATCCGGACGTTATCTGAGACGCAAATGGCTGTTGCAGACCGTTCGGTTTAGGAAAGGAGAAGGATATGTTATACGCAGGAGTGGATCTCGGTACATCAGCAGTCAAGCTGCTTTTGATGGACGGAGAGGGTAAGATCAGAAAAATTGTTTCAAGGGAATATCCATTATATTTCCCGCATCCGGGCTGGTCAGAGCAGAAGCCGGAAGACTGGTATGCGATGACCATTGATGGGCTGAAGGAGTTGCTTGCAGATTCCGATAAGAGCGAGCTGGCAGGTATCAGCTTTGGAGGACAGATGCATGGACTGGTTATTCTGGATGACCAGGATCAGGTGATTCGCCCGGCGATCCTCTGGAACGATGGCCGGACGACGAAGGAGACCGCGTACCTGAACGAGGTGATTGGAAAAGAGACACTTTCCAAATATACTGCAAACATTGCATTTACCGGCTTTACGGCTCCGAAGATTCTGTGGGTAAAGGAAAATGAGCCGGAGAATTTTGCACGGATCGCGAAGATTATGCTGCCGAAGGACTATCTGGCATATCGTCTGTCCGGCGTACACTGTACAGATGTATCGGATGCATCCGGTATGCTGCTGTTTGATGTAAAAAATCGCTGCTGGTCGAAGGAAATGCTGGACATCTGCGGCGTCAAAGAAGAGATGATGGCGAAGATTTACGAGAGCTATGAGGCAGTAGGTACGCTTCTGCCGGAAGTGGCTGCAGAGCTTGGCGTATCGACCGATGTCAAGGTCGTAGCGGGAGCCGGAGATAATGCAGCTGCGGCGGTCGGCACCGGCACCGTCGGAGACGGACGCTGCAATATTTCTCTTGGCACGAGCGGCACGATTTTTATTTCTTCCGAGAAATTTGGCGTGGACAAATTTAATGCACTGCATGCGTTTGCCCATGCGGACGGGCATTATCATCTTATGGGCTGTATGCTGAGCGCGGCATCCTGCAACAAATGGTGGATGGACGAGATCATCGGCACGAAGGATTACGCAGCAGAGCAGAAGCAGATTGAAAAGCTTGGTGAGAACCATGTATATTTCCTTCCGTATCTGATGGGTGAGCGTTCTCCGCACAATGACCCGAATGCACGTGCGACCTTTATCGGTATGACGATGGATACGACAAGAGCGGATATGACGCAGGCTGTGCTTGAAGGCGTGGCGTTTGCATTGCGTGATTCTCTGGAAGTAGCGCGTGCACTCGGCATCCATATCGAGCGCACGAAGATCTGCGGTGGTGGAGCAAAGAGCCCACTGTGGAAAAAAATCATCGCGAATGTCATGAATCTGAAGGTAGATGTGATTGAGAGTGAGGAAGGCCCTGCGCTTGGCGGCGCGATTTTAGCGGCAGTCGCATGCGGCGAGTTTGCTTCCGTAGAAGATGCGGCACAGAAGCTGGTGAAGATCGTCGATACCGTAGAGCCGGATCCGGAGCTGGTAGAAAAGTACGAAGCACGTTATCAGCAGTTCCGTCAGATCTATCCGACCTGCAAAGAGCTGTTTCCGAAGATTCTGTAAATATAAAAGTATATATAAAATATTCTGGATAGAAAAAGGGGGAATTTACAATGGAGATCAAGAAGATCACAGATCCTGCATTTCGCAAATATGGGAAAATACTGACAGGGATCGATTTTACGGGGCTCGTAGAAGAGATGCAGAAGACGCCGTGTCCGGACAACGTGATTTATGAACCGTCAATCGCAGAGCTTGAAGCACTTCCGGTATATGGAGAGCTGCAGAGAGTCTGCTACGGCGAGCTGCCGATTCAGGTCGGCTACTGCAACGGCTACAATAAAAAGCTGAATGCGGTCGAGTATCACCGTTCTTCTGAGCTGGACATCGCAGCATCCGATGCGATTCTGCTGCTCGGCTGGCAGCCGGATGTCACAGAGGATTATACTTATGAGACCGCAAAGATCGAAGCATTTCTGCTTCCGAAGGGCGTTGGCGTGGAGTTGTATGCGACGACCCTGCACTATGCACCGTGCAGCACAGGCAATGCGGGCTTTCGCGTAGTCATCGTGCTTCCGCGCGATACAAACCTTCCGCTTGATGCAGCACATGAAGGCGGTGAGGATGGGCATCTGACCGCGAAGAATAAATGGCTGATCGGTCACCCGGAAGGAGGGCTTCCGGAGGGCTCTCCGCTTGGACTGATCGGTGAGAATATTACGCTTGACTAAGGATAAGGATATCCGCTGACGCAGATCAGAATCGTGCGCCGGGTTTCATGGGCGTTCATCGCAGGCAGAGATTGATAGCAGATGTCTGATTTAACAGGTAACAGCTTCCCGAAGAGACATCCGTCTCTTCGGCGAAGTTCTGAATACAAGATTCAACATCATTTTATGAAGAGAACAAATCAGGAGGAAAAAGCAATGAACAACATTCCAAAAGTAAAAATTGGTATTGTGGCAGTAAGCCGCGACTGCTTCCCGGAGTCTCTTTCCGTGAACAGAAGAAAAGCACTGGTAGATGCATACAAGGCAAAATATGACGCAGAGGATATTTATGAGTGTCCGGTCTGTATCGTAGAGAGTGAGATTCACATGGTACAGGCTTTAGAGGATGTCAAGGCAGCCGGCTGTAATGCACTGGTTGTTTATCTTGGAAACTTCGGTCCGGAGATCTCCGAGACACTGCTTGCAAAGCATTTTGACGGACCGGCTATGTTTGTTGCAGCTGCTGAGGAAAGCCAGAACGACTTAAGCGATGGCCGTGGCGATGCTTACTGCGGTATGCTGAACGCAAGCTACAACCTGAAGCTGCGCAATATCCATGCATATATTCCGGAGTATCCGGTAGGAACCGCTGCAGAGTGTGCAGATATGATTCATGAGTTCGTTCCGATTGCACGCGCTGTCGTTGGTCTGAAGGATCTGAAGATCATCAGCTTTGGCCCGCGTCCGCTGAACTTCCTGGCATGTAATGCACCGATCAAGCAGCTGTACAACCTTGGCGTGGAGATTGAAGAGAACTCTGAGCTGGATCTGTTCGAGGCCTTCAACAAGCATGCAGGCGATCCGCGTATTCCGGATGTGGTAAAGGATATGGAGCAGGAGCTTGGTGAAGGCAACAAGAAGCCGGAGGTTCTTGCAAAGCTTGCACAGTACGAGCTGACGCTGCTTGACTGGGTAGAGGCACACAGAGGCTACAGAAAATACGTTGCTCTGACGAGCAAATGCTGGCCGGCATTCCAGACACAGTTCGGCTTCGTTCCGTGCTATGTTAACAGCCGTCTGACCGGAAGAGGAATCCCGGTATCCTGTGAGGTAGATATCTACGGTACATTAAGTGAGTTCATCGGAACCTGCGTCAGCAACGATGCAGTGACTCTGCTGGACATCAACAACTCCGTGCCGGACGATATGTACGAGGAGTCCATCAAGGGCAAATTCGATTATACGCATAAGGATACCTTCATGGGCTTCCATTGCGGAAATACCTGCTCTTCCAAGCTTTCCAGCTTCAGCATGAAGTATCAGAAGATCATGGCAAGAAGCCTTCCGGTAGAGGTTACCAACGGAACTCTCGAGGGAGACATCGTTCCTGGAGATATCACCTTCTATCGTCTGCAGAGCACCGCAGATAACATCCTTCGTGCATATGTGGCAGAGGGCGAGATCCTTCCGGTAGCGACCAAGTCCTTCGGTGGTATCGGTGTATTTGCAATCAAGGAGATGGGACGTTTCTATCGTCACGTACTGATCGAGGGCAATTACCCGCATCACGGTGCCGTTGCATTCGGACATCACGGAAAGGCTCTGTTCGAGGTATTCAAGCTCATCGGTGTATGCCCGGATGAGATCGGATACAACCATCCGGCAAGTGTACCGTATCGCACGGAGAATCCGTTTGCATAAGTAAAACAGAAGAGCGCAGGAGGTTATAGACGGACTGCGGATGAAGTGGCTGCCGCCGGTGTGCGGCAGCCTTTTCTGAAAGGAGAAGTTATGAATCAGACCAGCTTCGGAAAAGACAACAAGGGTGTAGAGTATACTTTATATTCCTTCACAAACAAAAACAACATGACGATGGTGCTGAGCGACCTTGGAGCGACCCTGGTAAAGCTGCTGGTTCCGGCAAAGGACGGAAGTGTAAAGGATGTCGTACTCGGTTACGATACACCGCAGGAGTACATCGACAACACCTGCTATTTTGGAACTGTCATCGGACGCAGCGGCAACCGGATTGCCAACGGACGTTTTATGATCAATGGAAAGACCTATCAGCTGGGCATCAATGACAACGACAACAATCTGCACAGTGGCCCGGACGGCTACGACAACCGGAAATGGGACGTAAAAGCCGTGGATGAGGAGAAGAACAGCATTACCTTTTCGCTGCACAGTCCGGACGGCGATCAGGGCTTTCCGGGGAACGCCACCCTTTGCGTGACCTATACACTGAGCGAGGACAATGAGATCATCCTGCATTACGAGGCAGATACCGATGCAGATACGGTTATGAATCCGACGAATCATACATATTTCAACCTTGCCGGACATGACAGCGGAAAGATTCTGGATCAGACGCTCTGGCTCGCGGCAAAGGGATTCACGGTCGTACATGACCATCAGGCGATTCCGACCGGCGAGATCGCTTTGGTAGCCGGGACTCCGATGGATTTCACGACTGCAAAGCCGATCGGCAGAGATATCGAGGCGGATTTCCAGCAGATGAAGTACGTGGGCGGCTATGACCACAATTATGCTTTAAGGGAAGCTCCGGGTGAGCGCATGAAGATGGCCGAGGCGCACAGTGACAAAACAGGTATCACGCTTGAGGCGTTTACGACCTGCTGTGGCGTACAGCTCTATGCGGGTAATTTTATTACTCCGCAGAAGGGAAAAGATGGGGCCTCATACAGCGAGCGGGACGGCTTCTGCCTGGAAGCACAGTTTTACCCAAATGCGATCAACCAGGAAAATTTTGCAAGTCCGATTTTAAAGGCCGGGGAGCATTACAGCTCGACGACCAGCTACCGTTTTTCTGTACAGTAAGAGAACGGGATTTTCCGGGTTCGTGAAAAAAGAGCAGAGAATCAGAATAGGTCTCTGCTCTTTTTTTGGTATAATTGACGAAAACCAGAAAACCAGATATAATAGATCATAGTGTTCATGTACAGAATTGGATAAAAAGAGTCAGAATGAAAGGGAATCTTGCTCATGAAGACGAAAGGAAGCGGTATCAGTAAGGCCAGACAATATGTAAAATCTCATATGTGGTGTACCTTTGCGGCCGTGATCGGGGCCGCGGTTTTGCTGCTGCTTCTCGTGCTGCTGTTTTACATGCGGGGACAATACTATTCCTTTTTGCTTCGGACGACCTATTCGACGCAGGAGGCTCTGCTGGATACCGTAGAGGAAAACCTGGAAAGGCTGCTGGATAGCTATGTGGCGACCGGGGCCGGTATTTGTGTGGACGGTGAGCTGCTGCATGATACGGATTTTCAGAAATCAATTGAGGAATACATCGCCAGCCCGCGCGGAGCCGGGGATAAACAGCGGATGAAAAGTGCGTTAAAGATTGTAGGAAATATTTCAAATCGGATTGTCGGTGTGGCGGTCGCGGATGCAGACGGTATTTTGTATCAATATGACAAGTATGAGATTTCCGCGCCTACCAAAATAAATCTCTGGAGCGACCAGGAAGCTGTGCGGGAGATTTTTGCGGATATGCATGAGCTGAACCAGGGGCGGTCGATTCCACGGTATCAGATCGTGACGGAGCCGCATGTGCATCCGAATATGGAGACGCGCGGGCTGGTGCATCTGGCCTTTCCATTCCGGCGCGGTTATTCTTATCAGGATATTCCGTATATTCTTCTGCTTTCTTTTCAGATGGATCCGGCAGAGGAAATCTTACGACAGCTTACCATAGGGCAGGAAGACTATGTGCAGGGCTATATTGAAGGGGAGAATGGAAGAATTCTGCTTCATACCGCCGGAGAAGAATACATCGGGCGTTCCGCAGCCGGCTGGAGAGGCCAGAAAAAGCTGACGGATCTGAGTGTTCCGGTTGGAAAATACGGCTGGGAGCTGCACACGGCGATTGATGAAAGACAGATCCTGGAGAAGGTAAATGCAAGCTACCGCCCGGTGCTGCTGATGTATTTTATCGTGTTGCTGCTGATTCTGGGACTTTTGTTCTGGGCCTGCCGTCATACGTTACAGCCGATTCATCTGATCGGAGAATCCATCGCGAAGGCGCAGAATGGACAGAGTAGGGAGGATATCCCGATACAGGGCTGTAATGAGATATGGCAGTTGGCAGACTCCTACAATCAGATGCTGCATACTATCACACAGGCAGAGAAGGCGGTTGCATGGCAGCATGCACAGGCGCTTGATAATATGAAAATGAAGCAGCGGGCTGAGCGGGAGGCATTGGAATCGCAGATCAATGCTCATTTTATCTGCAATACGATCAACGCGATTAATTATGAGGCAATTGAGAGCGGCAACTATAAGGTCTCAACCCTGCTGAAAAAGCTTTCCAATACCTTGCGCTATACCTTTGATCAGAAGCACCAGAACGTCTATATGCGTCAGGAGATTGTCTGGATCGAGCAGTACCTGTATCTGCAGCGGGAGCGGCTGGAGAGCGTGTTTGATTATGAGATCGATTTTGATCCGGACTATGACAGCTGGCCGTGCCGGAAGCTGATGCTGCAGCCGTTTGTGGAAAATTCGATTCTGCATGGCTTTGAAGGCTGGAAGGAAGGCGGACATATCCGGATCTGCGGCGAAGGATACCGTGAGCTTCTGCGTATTACGATCGAGGATAATGGCTGCGGAATGAACCAGGGACAGCGGGATCTGATCCGCGAGGTTCTGCGGAACCCGGGAAGCGAAAAGAAGTGTGATATGGGAATCGGAATCCGGAATGTCATCATGCGCATGAAAATGTATTATGGGGAAGATTTTCAGGCGGAGCTGTGGACAGAAGAAGGAAAAGGGACACGGTTTATATTCACGCTGCCGCTGCCGCCGACGGAGCTGCACGGGTAGCCGGATCCGGCAGGTAACCGGATATCCGTTTGACAAAGCGCACCGTACGGAACACAGCAGTCGGAAGCAGAAAATGGGGGAAATACTTTGAGAATTTTAATCGCAGAGGATGAGCCGCGGGCAATGCGCGGATTGAAAAATCTGATCACATCGATTTCACCGGATTATCAGGTGGTAGCAGAGGCGGCGGATGGGCGGCAGGCACTGGAAATGCTGCAGCAGCAAAAGCCGGAGGTCGTGTTTACCGATCTGAAAATGCCGTATATGGATGGAATGGCTCTGATCCGAACCGCGCATGCGCTGGAATCTACGGCAGAGTTTGTACTCGTCACAGCCTATGAGGAGTTTGAGGTGGCGCGGGAGGCAATCGGCCTTGGCGTATTCGATTATCTCGTGAAGCCGATCACAATCGAGGATGTAATGCGTGTACTGGAGCGGCTTTCGACAAAGCTAGGCGGGACGCAGGAGCATATGGCGGAGATGTCTCTTCGCGATCAATATCCGGAGGCGCATCCGCTGGTCCGCAAAACGCTGCACATCATTGAGGAGAGCTATGCCTCGAAGCTGAATCAGAAGGAGCTCGCTCAGATGCTCGGTATTTCACAGGAATATCTGTGCTATCTGTTTAATAAGGATGTCGGGGAGCCATTTGTAAAATTTGTCAAAAAGTACCGGATCGAGACAGCAAAACGCCTGCTTGCGAGTGGGCGTACAACCAAGGATGAGGTGGCGTATCAGGTCGGATTCTCAGATGCCAAATATTTTGGCAGAGTGTTCCGGGAGGTTGCGGGAGTGAGCGTGGCCGAGTATGTGCGGGGGATGTAGCAGCCGGCGCAGGCTCGTTTATTTCGGCTATGTGCAGGTGGCGAAGCAGATTACAAAGAACCGCCTGAGTGGAAAATGGATAATTTGTGCAAAGCATACATAAAACAGACAAGAAATAAACAATGTATATAAAAAATATTAAAATTTTCTCCGTATCTTAAAATTATACCCTAATATTTTTACCTCCATCTTAAAAATGGAGGTATCTTTTTTATGCAAAAAGACTATAATGAGCATATCAAATAAATGCAGAGCGCCTGAATGCGTGAAAGCCGGATGTGAAACGGCAAAAGGGGGGCTCTGAAGGAAAAGGGAGGTTTCAATTATGCAGAAACGTACAAGAAAACAGCTCGCACTGGTTCTCACCGGAGCAATGGCAATGTCCATGATGGCAGGCTTTGGTGCTTACGCAGAAGAGAGCTCATCCGACATCGGAGAGCCGAACGGCGGCGCAGAAGTCACCCTGTGGCACTATTTTGAGCACGAGGCAGATGCCCTCAACAAGATGGTAAAGCAGTACAATGAGTCCCAGAGCGATATTTATATCGTTCCGACGTTCGTATCCCGTGAAGAGCTGATGAAGCAGTATACAATCGGTGCCGTATCCGGTGAGCTGCCGGATATCGGAATGGTAGATTCTCCGGATATGGCTTCCTACATTTCACTTGGCGTATTTGAGGACATCACAGATTACTTAAGCGACTGGCCGGATCTGGAGCAGTTCTATCCGGGTCCGATGGCAAGTGCAAAGGATGCAGACGGAAGAATTTACGGACTTCCGAACAACTCCAACTGTCTTGCACTTCTTTGCAACATGGACATCTTAAAGGCAGCAGGCGTTGAGAATCCGCCGACAACCTGGGAAGAGTTAAGAGAGGTATGTGAGAAGACCACTAATCCGGATGATGGCGTATACGGACTGGCAATGTGTGCGATCTCCAACGAAGAGGGAACCTTCCAGTACATTCCGTGGATGTACGGCGCAGGCTCCAGCGTGGCTGATGTCGATGACGAGGCCGGTGTAGAGGCACTTACCTTCCTGAGCGATCTTGTAAAAGACGGTCTGATGAGTAAGGAAGTAGTGAACTGGGGACAGGGCGATGCTTACAATGCATTCCTTGCAGGCAAGGCAGCGATTCTTGAGTCCGGTACATGGCAGATTTCCACTCTGGACGGTCAGGATAAGGATAAGGTGACATTTGAGTATCAGTACGTTCCGATGCCGAAGCATGGAGACAACCAGGCAACCGTTATCGGCGGTGAGAACTTTGGCGTATGTGCAGGCAGTGAGCACGTAGCAGAATGTACAGACTTCCTGAAGTCCATGATGTCCGCAGAGAACAACGCAGACTGGTGTGAGATCGCAGGAAAGCTTCCGGTTCGTGGCGATGCAGTAGAACTGAAGGATTTCTGGACTGCAGATGCAAGATATAAGGTATTTAACGATTCCATGGATTTTGCAGTTGCAAGAGGACCTCACGAGTCATGGCCGACCATTTCTGAGGCTATTTACACCGCAGAGCAGTCTGCAATCCTCGGTGAGAAGACACCGGAGGAGGCGCTGGCAGCAGCAGCAGCAGTGATTGATCCGATTCTTGAGGAAAAACCGATTGCGGCACAGTAACAGACAAAACTAGCAGTGAGTAACAGGGGCTGCCGCATGGTTCCGTGCGGTGGCCCTTATGTTTATGAATAAAGAAAGGACGTGGGCCTGTGAAATCTACGATTGCTGCAAAAAGAAGAAGAGAGGGATATCTGTTCATCCTGCCGGGTTTTCTGTACATGCTGATCATTCTCGGATATCCTTTGGTTTACAATATTATTCTCAGCTTTAAAAATGTAAATGTTAAAACGTTTGCTTCCGGTACCTCGGTGTTTGTCGGAATGCAGAACTACATTGATCTGTTTCATAATGACACTTTTCTGCTTGTTATGAAGAACACCTTTGTATTTACGATCTGGTGTCTGATTTTCCAGTTTACGATCGGATTTATTTTTGCGTTATTTTTCTCTCAGAAATTTACGTTGTCCGGTCCGATCCGCGGCATGGTGCTGGTCGGATATATGATGCCGATGTCTGTTACGGCTCTGCTTGGAAAGAATATGTTTGATGTATCGAGTGGCGTCATCAACGACCTGCTGATGAAGATCGGACTGGCTTCTTCGCCGGTTGAGTGGCTGCTGAACGGTTCGACTGCGATGGCTGCGGTCATTGCTGTCAATTGCTGGGTCGGTATTCCGTTCAATATGCTGCTTTTGACATCAGGACTTACCGGTATTTCCCAGGAGCTTTACGAGAGTGCCAGTGTAGACGGCGCAAAATGGGGACAACGCTTCCGCTACATCACATTGCCGCTGATGAAACCGGCGATTCTCTCCGTGCTGATGCTCGGATTTATCTATACGTTTAAGGCATTCGACCTGATGTTCGTTATGACGAGCGGAGGTCCTCTGAATGCGACCGACGTGCTCGGAACTTATTCCTATACGCTTTCCTTCAAGCAGTATGAATTTTCACTTGGTTCGGCTACCGCGATGGTACTGTTCTGCTGTCTGTTTGTCATCGGACTGTTCTATCTGCGCCTGATTTCGAAGGAGGATGAGTAGTATGGAAAAAACTGTAAATACGAAGAAAACAGTAAAAGAAACGGTGTTTAACTCCAAAGGACGCCGGAAAAATCTTGTGAACTGCATTCTTGCAGTCATCATCGCAATTTTGTTTCTTTTCCCGATCTACTGGCTGGTAGCGATGTCCTTTAAATCAGATGCAGAATCGTTCGGAAAGATTGTCACTTATTATCCGCATAGCTTTACACTGGATCCCTGGATTCAGAACTTTACCGATGCAGAGTTTTTGAAGTCCCTGAAGAACAGTATGATTATCGCACTGCTTTCCATGGTGCTCTCGATGACATTCGGTGTACCGGCTGCATATGGTATGGGCCGTTATCGGGTGCCGGGCAGCAAGGGCTTTCTGCTGACCTTCCTTGTCACCCAGATGCTTCCGGCTTCCCTGATGCTGACACCGATGTATCTGATTTTCAACAAGCTGCATCTGCTTGGCACTTATCTTGGACCGGCACTCGCAATTTCTTCCGGTTCGGTACCGTTTATCGTCGTGACACTTCGCCCGTATTTCAAGAGTGTGCCGACTGCGCTGGATGACGCGGCACGGATCGATGGCTGCGGTGTTCTGCGATCTTTCTTCAAGATTATGATCCCGGCGATCAAGACCGGTATCATTACCGTTGTTGTCATTTCATTCCTGAACGGATGGAACGATCTGGCATATTCCATGACCTTCAACGTAAAGCCGGAGATGCGTCCGCTGACCGCGAACATTTATAAATTCCAGAGTAAATGGGGAACCAAGTGGAACTGTATCATGGCTTATGGAACCATTCTGGTACTGCCGGTTATTCTTCTGTTTGTATTCCTTCAGAAGTATATCGTAGGAGGATTGACGGCAGGAGCAGTTAAAGAGTAAAATAGATAAATCAGTGTCAAAAATATATAAAAAACAGGGAGGGTATTTGTATGACAGATATCATTAAAAAAGAAGGAGCGGAGTCCGGGGATTTTCGTTCGGATAACCATTTCCTGCTTGGATATTTTGAAGAGAAGGACGGTGCACTGTATTACCGTTATGATGCAGAGCGCGTCATTGTAGAGCCGTGGGGCGAGAACAGCCTGCGTGTCCGCGCATCGAAAATGCCGGAAATGCCGCAGGAGCTGTGGGCGCTCGAGGGTAATCCGAAGAAGACCGATTCGAAGGTGACAATTCATGAATATTCCGCGGAAATCACAAACGGAAAGATCCGTGCGGTGATCAATAACATCGGAAAGCTCTTCTTCTACAACCAGAAGGGTGAGCTGCTTTTAGAGGAGTATGTACGTAACCGTGAGGATATGTTCGCAGATACGACAAGCTCACTGGAGGTTGAAGCAAGAGAGTTCAAGCCGATCATCGGCGGAGACTATGAGCTGACTATGCGCTTTGTTTCCAATCCGAAGGAGAAGCTGTACGGTATGGGACAGTATCAGCAGGATTTCCTGAATATCAAGGGTGCAGAGCTGGAGCTGGCACATCGTAATTCACAGGCAAGTGTGCCGTTCGCACTTTCCTCGCTTGGCTACGGCTTCCTCTGGAACAATCCGGCGATCGGAAGAGTCAGCTTCAATAAGAACATCACGACCTGGCAGGTACAGTCCACGAAGAAACTGGATTACTGGATCACCGCAGGCGATACACCGGCAGAGATCGAAGAGGCTTATGCGGATGCGACCGGTAAGGTGCCGATGATGCCGGAGTACGGACTTGGCTTCTGGCAGTGCAAGCTGCGCTATCAGACGCAGGAGGAGCTGCTTGAGGTGGCAAGAGAATATCATCGTCGTGGTATTCCGATCGATGTGATCGTGGTCGATTTCTTCCATTGGCCGAAGCAGGGCGACTGGAGATTTGATCCGACCTACTGGCCGGATCCGGATGCAATGATTGCAGAGCTCAAGGAGATGGGCATTGAGCTGATGGTATCGGTATGGCCGATGGTAGACTACAAGAGCGAGAACTTTGACGAGATGAAGGCAAAGGGACTGCTGACCCGCGTGGAAAAGGGTGTGCGGATCGACAACACCTATATGGGCAACACGATCCAGTTTGACTCGACCAATCCGGAGGCACGTGAGTACGTATGGGAGGAGATTAAGAAAAATTACTACGACAAGGGTGTTAAGATTTTCTGGCTGGATGAGGCGGAGCCGGAGTACACGGTGTATGATTTTGAAAACTATCGTTATCACCTGGGACCGAATGTACAGGTCGGAAATGTGTATCCGGTGATGTACGCGCAGGCGTTCTTCGACGGTATGAAGAAAGAGGGTCAGGAGAATATCGTGAACCTTCTGCGCTGCGCATGGGCCGGCAGCCAGAAGTATGGCGCACTCGTATGGTCCGGAGACATTCATTCCACATTTGAGAGTCTCCAGAATCAGTTTGCGGCAGGACTGAATATGGGAATTGCGGGAATTCCGTGGTGGACAACGGATATCGGCGGATTCTTCGGAGCGAATATTTATGATGAGTCCTATCATGAGGTATTTGTCCGCTGGTTTGAGTACGGCGCGTTCTGTCCGGTTATGAGACTGCACGGCTACCGTATGCCGTATCAGCCACAGTTTGGCACGACCGGTGGCGCAGAGTGCGTATCCGGTGCACCGAATGAGATATGGTCATACGGCGATCAGGTATACGAGATCTGCAAAAAGTACATCTCGATTCGTGAGACGATGCGTCCGTATACAAGAGAACTGATGCGTGAGGCCCATGAGAAGGGAACACCGGTAATGCGCCCGCTGTTCTATGATTTCCCGGAGGATACCGTATGCTGGGAGAATGAAAAGGAATACATGTATGGTCCGAATATCCTGGTAGCGCCGGTTATGGAGCGCGGTGAGAAGACGAAGGAGGTTTACCTTCCGGCAGGTACAAGGTGGACCAACGTATGGACGAAGGAAGCTTTTGAAGGTGGACAGACTGTGACCGTAGCGACACCGCTTGATCAGATTCCACTGTTTACGAGGGAAGGATATACACTCGAAGTGTGAGGTTGAATCGCATTAGCACATGATATGGGGGAAATATATGATCAGACAGGAAGGAAATAAATTGTACCGCAGGCTTGATAAAGAACTGCTGTGTATCGAGCCGTGGGGGAAGAACAGCTTCCGGGTACGTGCAACACAGCGGTATGAATTTTTGAAGGAGGATGAGACCTCCGCACTGCTTCTGCAGGATGATTGTGAAGTAAAAATTTATGAGAGCGGCACGGATACAGTCATCGAAAATGGCAAGCTTCGCTGTGAACTGACACGTACCGGCAAGCTCCGCTTTCTGAATCAGGATGGCAGGCTGCTGCTCGAGGAGTATGAGCGGATCCGCGGCATGTCCGAAGAGGGCAGAAAGGAATTCAACAGCGCACTGGAGATTGTGCCGCGCACATTTGAGCCGCACATCGGGACAGACAATTATCGCCTGACGGTTCGCTTTGAGTCAATCGAGGGTGAGAAGCTCTACGGAATGGGCCAGTATCAGCAGCCGTATCTGGATGTCAAGGGCTGTACACTGGAGCTGGCACACCGCAATTCGCAGGCAAGTGTCCCGTTTGCACTTTCCAGCAACGGTTATGGATTTTTGTGGAACAATCCGGCGATCGGCAGCGTGACCTTTGGCAAAAATGTGACCGAGTGGATTTCCAAATCCACGAAGCAGATGGACTACTGGATCACAGCGGGAGATACCCCGGCAGAGATCGAGGAGGCCTATGCAAATGCGACCGGAAAAGTGCCGATGATGCCGGAGTACGGACTTGGCTTCTGGCAGTGTAAGCTGCGCTATCAGACGCAGGAGGAGCTGCTTGAGGTGGCACGGGAATATCATCGCCGTGGACTGAAGGTTGATGTCATTGTGGCAGACTTTTTCCACTGGCCGGCAGAGGGAGACTGGAAATTTGACAAGGACTACTGGCCGGATCCGGCAGCGATGGTGCGGGAACTCAAGGAAATGGGTATGGAGCTGATGGTATCCATCTGGCCGACCGTAGATGCCGGAAGCGAGAATTATGAAGAGATGGCAGAGCTGGGCTATCTGACCCGTTCAGAGTTCGGAAAACGGCTCGGTCAGCTCGGAGATGCGTGCATCATAGATGTGACGAATCCGGGCGGACGTGCATATGTATGGGACAAGATTAAGAAGAATTATTATGAGAATGGAATCCGCATCTTCTGGCTGGATGAGGCGGAGCCGGAATTTACCGGATATGAGTATGAACAGTATCGCTACCTGCGTGGTGCGGATCTTGAGGTAGGCAATATTTACCCGAAGGAATATGCGCGGATGGCATACGAAGGAATGGAAGCGGAAGGGCAGCAGAATATCGTCAATCTGCTTCGGTGCGCATGGGCGGGCAGTCAGAGATATGGTGCGCTCGTATGGTCCGGAGACATCGATTCTTCGTTCCGCTCCCTTCGTAATCAGCTGACAGCAGGACTGAATATGGGACTGGCCGGGATTCCGTGGTGGACGACTGATATCGGTGGATTCCATGGTGGAAACATCCATGATCCGAAGTTCCACGAGATACTCGTGCGCTGGTTTGAGTTTGGTACGTTCTGTCCGGTCATGCGTCTGCATGGCTTCCGTGAGCCGTTCAAGCAGCCGCTTGGTACGACCGGAGGCGGAAAGATGAACAGCGGGGCAGAAAATGAAGTATGGAGCTATGGCGAGGAAGTCTATGAGATTTGCAAAAAATATATGGAGCTTCGCGAGACGCTTCGTCCGTATGTGCGCGGTCTGATGAAGGAAGCACATGAAAAGGGTACGCCGGTCATGCGTCCACTGTTCTATGACTTCCCGGATGATCCGAAGACATGGGAGATCGAAGATCAGTATATGTTTGGCAGTGATATTCTCGTAGCACCGATTTTATATGCAGATGAGAGAGAAAGGACGCTCTACCTTCCGAAGGGAAGCTGGAAGCATCTCTTTACCGGAGAGGTGTACGAAGGCGGAACAACGGTCACTGTGGCAGCACCGCTGGATCAGCTGCCGGTATTTGAACGCAGATAGGAATATGCCATGCATTGCATGAACGTATCTTGCTGCGGAAATGAAGAAAAATAAAACGGATTGTCCGGGAGGGATTATATACAGAAAGGAGCAGGTATGAAGGAGATATTTGGATTTGAAGGCGGCTTCACCGCTGCCTGCAGCCGGATTTTTGATCTGATGATACTCGGATTTCTGTGGATCCTCTGCAGCCTGCCGATCATTACGATCGGGGCATCCTCAGCGGCGCTGTATTACGCGACCGTCAAGAGTGTGAAGAATCGGAACGGCTATGCAGTACAGGAATTTTTCCGTTCCTTCCGGCAGAATTTGGTGCCGGGTATGGTGCTGTGGCTGATCATACTGGCAGTATCTGTCATCCTGCGTCTGAATATCGGGATTTTGATGGCGAAGGCAAGCGGATATGTCGGGCTGTTTTTTATCTGCCTGTATGCGGCAGCCGCAATTTATATCGGAATGGCAGCCTGTTATCTCTTTCCGGCGTTGTCCCGATTTGATATGAGCCCGGGCTGGCTTTTGAAGCTGTCTTTATACATGGTGGTGCGCTATTTTCTGACGACGCTTGCGCTTGCGCTTGTGCTGGTATGTATGGGGGCGTTTGCTTATCGGATTCCGATCCTGATCTTTTTTATTCCGGGACCGGTCGCGTTTTTGTTTTCTGAATTTCTGGAGCGTGTGCTGAAAAAACATGAGCCTTCCGATCCATTTTTGGAAGAAAATACCGAAAAGTAAAAATCTGCTTGCTTTTTTGCAGAAAATAGAGTATTTTAATACACAGAACAAGGGTGTTCCATAAATAGAGGTTTGTGGAACGCCCTATTTTACTATATCAAGTGGTGGGATCCGCCACAGATAAATTTTATATGGAAAGAGGAGAGGACATGAGCGAATATTTTAATGTAGCAGACATCTTCGGTGAAGATGTATTTACAGACAAAGTTATGCAGGAGCGCCTTCCGAAAAAAGTGTATAAGGCACTGAAAAAGACCATTGAGGAAGGAAAAGAGCTCGACCTTGCGACAGCCGATGTCATTGCAGCTGCTATGAAGGACTGGGCGATTGAGAAGGGTGCGACTCATTATACACACTGGTTTCAGCCGCTGACCGGCGTGACTGCTGAGAAGCACGATTCCTTTATCACATCTCCAAATCCGGATGGTTCTGTTTTGATGGAGTTTTCCGGAAAAGAGCTGATTAAAGGTGAGCCGGATGCCTCTTCTTTCCCGTCAGGCGGACTGAGAGCGACCTTCGAGGCGAGAGGATATACAGCATGGGACTGCACGTCACCGGCTTTCGTACGCCATGACGCTGCAGGAGCAACGCTCTGTATTCCGACTGCTTTTTGTTCTTATACCGGTGAGGCACTGGATCAGAAGACCCCTCTGCTTCGTTCAATGGAAGCGATCAATCAGCAGGCACTCCGTGTTCTGCGCCTGTTCGGCAACACGACTTCGAAAAAAGTAACGCCGTCCGTTGGACCGGAGCAGGAATATTTCCTTGTAGATGCGGAGAAGTTTTTAAAGAGAAAGGACCTGATCTTTACCGGACGTACTTTGTTTGGCGCTATGCCGCCGAAGGGGCAGGAGCTGGACGATCATTACTTCGGAACGATCCGTCAGAGAATCGCTTCTTATATGAAGGATGTCAACGAGAACCTCTGGAAGCTTGGCGTTACCGCGAAGACACAGCACAACGAGGTCGCTCCGGCACAGCACGAGCTGGCGACCATTTACTCTGAGGCAAATGTAGCAGTTGACCACAACCAGATCGTGATGCAGACCTTAAAGCGTGTGGCTTGTGAGCATGGCCTGAAGTGCCTGCTGCATGAGAAGCCGTTCGCAGGTGTCAATGGCTCCGGTAAACATGACAACTGGTCTCTGGCGACCGATGACGGCATCAACCTTCTCGAGCCGGGCAAGACCCCGCACGAGAATGTGCAGTTCCTGCTCGTGCTGGCCTGCATCTTAAAGGCAGTTGATAAGCATGCGGATCTGCTTCGTGAATCAGCCGCTGATCCTGGTAACGATCACAGACTTGGGGCAAACGAGGCACCGCCGGCTATTATTTCTGTATTCCTTGGTGAGCAGCTGCAGGATGTCGTATCTCAGCTGATCAGTACCGGTATGGCAACTCATTCCCTGAAGGGCGGCGTGCTGGAGACCGGCGTTAAGACACTGCCGGATCTGACGAAGGATGCAACCGACCGGAACCGTACTTCACCGTTTGCATTTACCGGCAATAAGTTTGAGTTCCGTATGGTAGGCTCCCGCGATTCCGTAGCTTCTCCGAACATCGTGCTGAACACGATCGTGGCAGAGGCATTTTGTGAGGCATGTGATATTCTGGAGAAGGCAGAGGACTTTGATACAGCCGTACATGATCTGATCAAGCAGTACGTGGGTGAGCATCAGAGAATCATCTTCAACGGCAACGGCTATTCCGACGAATGGGTAGCAGAAGCAGAGCGCAGAGGACTTCCGAACATCAAGTCCATGGTCGATGCGATCCCGGCACTTGTGACCGAGAAATCAATCGCACTGTTCGGCAAATTTGGCGTATTCACAAAGGCAGAGCTGGAGTCCCGTGCAGAGGTCAAATATGAAAACTATGCTAAGGCAATCAATATTGAAGCACGCACGATGATCGATGTGGCAAGCAAGCAGATCATCCCGGCAGTCATCAAGTATACAAAGACGCTTGCAGACACAATCAATGCAGTGACGGCTGCAGGTGCAGAGACATCTGTACAGGTCGAGCTGCTGAATGAGACGAGCGCACTGCTCTCCGACACAAAGGTAGCACTTGCAAAGCTGAGCGATGTGACTGAGATCGCTGCTACAAAGGCAGAGGGCGAGGAGCAGGCAAGATACTTCCATGATGTTGTAACGGTAGCGATGGCAGAGTTGCGTGATCCGGTTGACAAGCTGGAGATGATCGTGGACAAAGAGATGTGGCCGATGCCGTCCTATGGCGATCTGCTGTTTGAGGTATAAGATGATGATGCCAGGGTCAAAAGGTCAAAAAGCCGTTCATGCTTGCATGAT
>OLPO01000463.1_pt1 | contig 33199 bp, 30 predicted proteins | sample 1672831 | NCBI WGS metagenome assembly OLPO01 (sample SAMEA3136728, study PRJEB25190) | human gut metagenome
GTACGCACGGTGGTGTGAGAGGTCGGCGGTCTATTGGCCGCCTCCTACTCGATTGTATGAAGAATGAATGTATCCTGTTTATGCCTGAAAGCACCGAGGAAATTTCCGAGGGCCAAACTACTGCTATGAGTGGAGAAAACAACTAAATATCGATCATTTTGCATATTTTAAGCTGCTAAAAATTGGAAGAAATTCCAGAGTGGAATCGGGTATAAATACACCTCTTACAGTAGCGTTAAGCTGGGAGACTGGCAAAATGCCTTGTATAATGGCAGTATAGCACTCATAATAGTGCAAAATGCCGAGAACCCAAGCGTGAGCAAGGGCAAAACGAGTGTGAATTGAGGCGTTTATGCCCTGAAAAAGCACTTTTATGGATGCGACCGTAGCTCGTGGGTTTATGTCTGATTGCACTGTGAGGGGATGTACCGAGATTGCGGTGACTTTTACATAGCGGTTTCGGGACTTGACGATGATAATATCATCTGCGATTTCATCCCGGTCTTGGAGATGACAAGGCAGATGTGAGCAAGATGGTGATAACCACATGGTCGCAGAGATGCTCATTTGTGTGGGGTAATCCGGCATAAGCAAGGGAGTTACCGTAGCGTAGATGAGTGTCATCAGGGCTAAAGACGGGAGCTACCGTAACGAGCGAGGGTGCTATCAGGACTAAAGACAGCAGTTACCGTAGCGTGTGTTGGTGCTATCAGGACTAAAGACAGTGGTTGCCGTAGCGTGAATTTGTCGCAAAAACGTTCATTGTAGCGGTACAAGACATAGCGGCAGTGTAACTCACACTGCTGAGGACGATTAGTAGAGCTTTATTAAGGAATAAACGGATCAGACTCTTTGAGATGAGTCTGGGCTGTTAGTTCAAATTGATCAAAACGAGAAGCAAAAGAGGAAGAATATAAGCATATGAGGATACTGATTCATACTGACGAGTACTATCCCACAGCCCAAGCGTGTTCTTATCGGATGCGCACGATGGCAGATGCGTTCATTGATCAAGGCGATGAGGTTGTAGTGATTGCTAGTTCTACCAATAAGGGAAACGGAAAAATTGAGCCGAGAAGAGAAAAGATTTTGTACTCTCCGGCAATCCGCATGAAGAAAAAGACAACTGTAATGCGGATGCTCAATAATCTCAGTTTTGGTTTTACATCCATTTTCACAGCATTGAAAGCTGGCAAGGTAGATGTGGTCATCACTACGTCTCCGCCTCCGCTGGTTAGTATTTCCGGATGGATTATTGCTAAGTGCAAAGGTGCAAAGCTTGTTTATGATGTGCGTGACATCTGGCCGGATGTCGCACTTGAGATGGGAAGCTTTGCAGAAGGCAGTATTTACTGCAAGGTGTTCAGAGCAATCACACGCTTTATGTACAAGCATTCTGATTGGGTGACTACAGTTTCACCTGGTAAGGTCGAAAAGATCAAAAACCATGTAATTTCTGTGGGTGGTAAAAAAGGCGGCCCGGATCATGTTGACAAGGTGAAGTTGGTCAGCAATGGCTTTGATGAGAGAGTGGAGAACAGCTCCATAGACAAAGAGCTGATCGCCCAGTATGAGTTGGATAAGAAGTTCACCTGTGTCTATGTTGGCAATATCGGTTTGGCTCAGGGATTGGGAGCTTTGCTGGATATGGCAGAGCAATCTAAGCACAAAGAAGTTCAGTTTCTTTTGTTTGGTGAGGGCGCAGAAAAGGAGATGCTAGAGCAGCAAGCTAAAGAACGTGGACTGGATAATGTCCACTTCTGTGGCGTTCTTCCACATGAGAAAGTCTTTACACTGCTGTCTTATGCCAAGATGAGCTTTATCCCTCTGAAGAACTCCAATATGAAGGATAGTATTCCGACAAAAGTGTACGAGGCACTGGGAATCGGTTGCCCGGTACTCCTCGTTGCAGAGGGCGATTCGTGCGATATCGTAAATGAGTCCGAGATGGGTAGATGCGTTTCGCCGAATCATACAGAAGAGCTTGCAGGAGTTTTCGATGAAATGGTCGAGAACTATTCAAAATACAGTGAGCATCGCGCTGAAGCAAGAAATTTGATGCACAAGAAATATTCACGGCAACAGATCGCAATTGCTTTTGAAAAACAACTACATGAATTGCTGAAGTAAAAGACGGAGGAAAGAAAAATGGTTAACGTAATTGGTTTGGGCTACATTGGTCTGCCTACTGCTTTGATGATGGCTTCCCACGGTGTGGAAGTTATCGGTACTGACTACAATAAGGAACTGGTTGCAACCCTAAATGCAGGTAAGACCACTTTTAAGGAAAAGGGTCTGGACGAACTGTTCCAGAACGCTCTGGCAGCCGGTGTAAAGTTTACCACCGAATATCAGGTTACCGATACCTACATTGTGTCCGTTCCCACTCCGTATGACAAGTTCAGCAAGAAAGTAGATGCCTGCTATGTTGTCGAGGCTGTGAAGGATGTTATGCGTGTCTGCCCGAAGGGCGCAACTGTTGTCGTGGAGTCTACTGTTTCTCCGGGAACTATCGACAAGTATGTCCGCCCTGTGATTGAGGCAAATGGCTTTAAGATTGGTGAGGACATCAACCTTGTCCATGCTCCGGAGCGAATCATCCCTGGTAACATGGTCTACGAGCTGCTGCACAACAACCGTACCATCGGCGCAGATGACAAGGCTATCGGTGAAAAGGTGAAGAAACTCTATTCTTCTTTCTGCCAGGGCGAGATCGTTGTTACTGATATCCGTACTGCTGAGATGACCAAGGTCGTTGAGAACACTTTCCGTGCAGTCAATATTGCCTTTGCAAATGAACTGGCGAAGATCTGCCGCCATGACAATATGGATGTCTATGAGATTATCAAGATTTGCAATATGCATCCTCGTGTAAACATCCTGCAGCCGGGTCCCGGCGTTGGTGGTCATTGCATCAGCGTTGATCCGTGGTTCCTCGTTGGTGACTATCCCTCTCTGGCCAAGGTTATCGATGAGTCCATGAAGACCAATGACGGCATGCCTGATTTCGTGCTGAATCGTATCTACGAGATCATGAAGGAAAAGGGCATGGCTGATGTGAGCCGTGTGGGTCTGTATGGTCTGACCTATAAGGAAAATGTTGACGATATGCGCGAGTCTCCGACGCTGCAGTTGCTGGAGAGTCAGGAGCGCCATCTGGCAACGGGCCTGAAAGTCTATGATCCGTTCATCACCAAGGATGTGGTCAAGAACCAGTACCACGATCTTGACGCTTTCCTCGCAGATGTCGATATGGTCGTTGTCATGGTCAAGCATACCGAGATTCGTGAGAATGTGGACAAGCTGGCTGGTAAGGTCGTTCTGGACTGCCACAATGTCATTGACCTGCCGGGTGTGTATCACATTTAAAAAATGATGATTAGTGCTGTGCAGAAAAGGCAGATAAATTCTGCACAGCACTTTCTCTTGGAGACTATAAAATATGAAAAAAGTAATGCTCGTTTTCGGCACCCGGCCGGAAGCAATTAAAATGTGCCCGCTTGTCAACGAATTGAAGAAACGAGAAGAGCTTCAGACGGTCGTTTGTGTAACCGGACAGCACCGCCAAATGTTGGATATGGTTCTTGAAGCGTTTGATGTTACACCGGACTATGATTTGTCCATCATGAAAGACAAGCAGACGCTGTTCGATGTGACCACCAATATTCTGAACCGCATTAAGGAAGTGCTGGAAAAAGAAAAGCCCGATGTGGTGCTGGTACATGGCGACACCTCTACGACCTTTGTAACCGCGCTGGCCTGTTTCTACTTGCAGATTCCGGTTGGTCATGTGGAGGCAGGTCTGCGTACCTACAACATCTATAGTCCATACCCGGAAGAGTTCAACCGTCAGGCAGTCTCTATTATCAGCAAGTTTAATTTCGCGCCGACGGAGCTTTCTAAGCAGAATCTGCTGAAAGAAGGTAAGAATCCGGACAGCATTTATGTTACAGGTAATACCGCAATTGATGCCCTGAAAACCACAGTTCGTGAAAACTATACGCACCCTGAACTGGAATGGGCAAATGGTAGCCGCCTGATTATGATTACAGCTCACCGCCGTGAGAATCTTGGCGAGCCGATGCGCCATATGTTTAAGGCAATCCGCCGTGTAATGGATGAGCATCCGGACGTGAAGGCCATTTATCCGATTCACATGAACCCTGTCGTGCGTGAAATCGCCAATGAGTATCTGGGTGATGATGATCGTATCCATATCATCGAGCCGTTGGATGTTCTGGATTTCCACAACTTCCTGAGCCGCAGCTATCTGATTCTGACGGATTCCGGCGGAATTCAGGAGGAAGCTCCTTCTTTGGGCAAACCTGTTCTGGTTATGCGTGATACCACGGAGCGTCCGGAAGGTATTGCTGCGGGTACATTGAAACTGGTCGGCACAGAAGAAGAAACTATTTATAAAGAGTTCAGCCGTCTGCTGTCTGATAAGGATGAGTATGAGGCAATGAGCAAAGCAAGCAACCCGTATGGCGATGGACATGCCTGTGAGCGGATTGCAGATGTGCTTTGCAAAATGTAAAAGCCGGTAAAAGGGAGAATAAGCATGTTTGCAAAACTTGGACTTTATGCCAATACAGTTAAATCAATGAAGCCGAGTCAGGTTTATTATCGCATCCGAAAGATGCTGAAACTGGATTGCAGCATTGGGTGTAAGGTCACAAGTGATGTGAGCAAGGTAGTGCCGATTGCGACGGTTGATGAGCTGGATTATGATCCTGTTTTTCTAAGACGGTTTCCTGCGGATGATCTTCTCAATGACACTGTAACATTTTTGCATTCGTCAAAGGAGTTTCATTGGAATGAAAAATGGCATTTTGATGATAAGTCCGCGTTGTGGAATTTTAACCTTCATTACTTTGAGTTCCTCTTTTCGTTGGTTGATGCATACAGAAAAACGAGCGATAAGAAGTATTTAGAAAAATCTATCGAAACTATTCGCGGGTGGATCAATCAAAACCCTAAAGCGAATGGTGGAGAAGGATGGTCTCCCTACACGATTGACCTCAGACTCACCAACTGGCTAGGATACTATACAGCGGTTCACACTGAGCTGGATGACGATTTCCAGAACTTGTTTATTAACTCTATTCACGAGCAGTATGAATTCTTGAGCAGACATTTGGAAAAGGACATCTTAGGTAACCACTATTTTGAGGACCTGAAAGCACTCGTTCTATGTGCGCTGTTTTTCAATGATGAGCCTGTTTTACACACTGCACTTAAAGCTTTCAAGGCCGAATGTAAAGAGGAAATCCTTCCGGATGGAATGCACTTTGAACTAAGCCCAATGTATCACAAGTTGATTTTTGAAGGCATTGTCAGAGTTGCGGTTGCGCTGAAAGACCGGGGATTGGACGACCACGAAGTCAATGGGTATCTCCAGCCGATGCTGGATGCGGCGTGGTCTTTGGAGGAAGGATTAGATCGGATTCCGCTTTTTAATGATGCCGGCAACAATGTGGCAAAAAGTTTGCAAGCATTGGCTTCTGCGTGCAAAAGGCACTTTGATATTACTCCAGAGTATAAATCTCGTTTTGTTGATAGTGGCTTCTACATTTTCAAACAGAACGACTGGAAACTCATTGTTGACGCAGGACAACCGGGGCCTGCCTACATTCCCGGACACGCGCATTGCGATGCCATGAGCTTTGAATTATTCAAGGCTGGAAAGCCAGTGATAGTGAACTGTGGTACATATGCTTACCAGTGTAAAGAACGCAGTTTCTTCCGCAGTACTGCGGCGCACAACACGGTGACGGTTAACGATACGGAACAGTCCCAGTGTTGGGGCGCATTCCGCATGGCAAAACGTAGCAAAGTGAATGTTGTAAGTGTGTCAGAAAACTCAATTGTCATTGAGTTAATTGACCAGCGTGGACAGGCGGTAAAAAGAGCTATTCAGATTGAAAAGACCTTGAGGGTAACGGATGAGTCCAGTGGAAATAAACTGATCGCCTTTGTTCATCCAATTCATGAGATTGACATGACCTTTGAAGGCGATGCTAAAACGATAAGCCAGCAATATGCGCCTGAATATGGTGAGTTGGTTTCGCTTGAAGCCATTAAATATGAGGAAAATGGAAAAATTTCTGTAGAGATATGTATTTGATTTGGAGGACAATCAATGGCAGTACAACAATTACCGGGATATAAGCCCCTCTGCTATATAAAAGAGACTCTCTATCTGTACAGAAAGGGATTTATCTATAGGTTGGTAGAAAATCAAACGGAAAAAGTTGTTCGAGTATACTCCAATACAACAAAAGAGTCTTTGAGAATGTTGGCGAGACTATTTCGAACGGAGCCTAAATACGCTGTGCCGATTAGAGAAAGCCAAATGCTTTTGGTTGGGCATCGCACAATAAAGGTCGTGAATGTGGAAAAACAGGTCGTGGCGGATATTTCCTCGTCCAGAGAAGGATTTTCCGATCCTCTAAATATATGTGTTGGGAGAGAAAAGTGGGTTGCGCTTTGGGGCGACTATGGCCCAAATGCAGAGCATGATTCTATTAATATATATGGTTTAACCAAAGATGGTAAGGTAGAAACCGTCTACAGCTTTAAAAGTGGTCAGGTAAGGCACATTCACAATATTATCCCGAAACTGTCTGGAGGATACTTTATTTTCATGGGAGATCAGGAAAAGGGTGCTGGAATCTACAAAGCGAATGCATCATTTGAACAAGTAGAGCCAGTAAAAATTGGACAGCAACAGTACAGAGCTGTTATTGGGTTTGATACACCGAAGGGACTGCTGTATGCGACAGATGCTGTAAATGAGAAAAACTATGTCTATCTGTTTGATGGAGAAGGTGAGCCGAAAAAAATCTGCGCATTAAATGGCTCATGCATTTATGGTACAGAATGTAAGGGAAAGTACTATTTTTCGACAACCGTAGAGCCAGATGAAAACAATCGTGGGTTGACCTCGTGGATATCATCCAAACGCGGCGACGGAATCCTTTCGGATGAAGTATATCTGATTGAAATCGACGGTGAAATGAACTTCAAGACGATAGAGAAATTTAAGAAGGATACACTGCCAATGAAACTGATGCAATATGGGGCCATTCAGTTTCCAAAAGGAATTACCGATGAACTTTGGTGCTATCCTGTAGCAGTTAAAAAGTATGACGGCGTGGCGCTGAAGTTGATGTAAAAACAGGCAGTTATAAGTGAGGGAGAATGAATCAATGAACATCCTGGTTTTAGCAAGTGAGTATCCGTATGAAAAAGATACGAATGCTGACAGAACAAAGGTAGTCGGCTACTTTGCAAAGGAATGGGTAAAGCAAGGACATAGAGTTATTGCAATCGTTGATTCTTCGACATTCCCTGCGGCGTATTATGCGATTGGAGATAGAGTTAAAGGTCTTGTTTCCAAAACCTTTGATGTATCGAGAACACCTGATAGATTGTGGACAAAGAGATTTACATACGATGAATTTGGTGTTCATGTAGAGAATATTCCTATCACAAAATATGTGCCTCATGGCAAATTCTCAAAGAGAGCTTTGGACCAGCAGCTCAAAGAAATTGTAACTGTCCTTGAAAATAATCACTTTGCACCGGATGTTGTGACAGGTCATTGGGTTAACCCACAGATTATGCTGGTTCCGCAGATTGCAAAGAAGTATGGTGCAAAATCGGCATTTGTGTTTCATGCGGATTATGGAAAAGAAAATTGTGAGAAATTCGGTGTGCAGAAATACATAGATCAAATTGATCACATTGGATTTAGGTCCCAGTCCGCAGCAGAAGTGGCAAAAGGATATCTACATTTTAAAGCAGAACCGTTTGTTGCTGCATCTGGAATACCGGATAGATTCATCGAGAGGTTGCAGGAGGAAAACACAAAGTCCTTTGAAAACCCACTAAGCATCATTTCGGCAGGAAGACTTGTCGAATACAAGATGATTGATGTGGCATTGGCGGCCGCGGCAAAAGCGTTTGATGGGTCGGATTACGATTTTGTAGTTGCTGGTGACGGCCCGATGGAGGCGAAGCTTCAAAATTACATTGATACCAACAATCTACAGAAACACATGCACCTGCTTGGTCGAATTGACCGTGACGAGCTGCAAAAACGGATGCATGAAAGTCAAGTGTTCGTTTTGATTAGTAAGCATGAGACTTTTGGTCTAGTGTATCTGGAGGCAATGCTTCAAGGGTGTATTGTAATTGCTTCAAAGTTTGGTGGCGTTGACGGAATTATTAGAGATGGAGAAAACGGGTTCTTGTGCGAGGAAGGCAATGAACAAGAACTGATACATATTTTTAATAGAATCAATGGCCTTGCAAAAGAGGAAAAGCAGAAACTATCCCAAAACGCAGTGACCACGGCAAAACACTTTTCTGAGTCTGACGTGGCGAAACGATATTTAGAAAATATAACTGGTGAGATATGAAAGTATTAATTGTTAGCAGAGGGCTTCCGCAGCCGGATAATCCAACATTTGGAATATTTGAGCTTGATCAGGCAAAGGCTCTTACCAAGCAGGGAATTGATGTGACATTCTTTGCGGTTGATTTACGCTCCATAAGAAGAAAGCGAAAATATGGTGTCGTGAAAACTCTGCATGATGGAATTGAATGCTACACAATTAGTATTCCGTTGGGAAATGTTCCACCAAATATTTTCTGCCCAGTTGGAAGCGTGGCATTGAAATATTTGTTTAATAGAGTGTTCAAGGATTCAACAGAATACCCGGATATTATTCATGCACATTTCCATAGACAGGGATACATGGCGGCCGAACTTTCAAAAGTAACCGGAATTCCGCTTGTGATAACAGAGCATTCCAGTGACATGGAAAAAGAAGTCGTTGACCCAAAACTCCTAAAATATGCCTCAGCTGGATATCGGAGAGCAAAAGAAGTTATTGCTGTTAGTAAATCTTTAGCAAAGCGGCTTTATGAAAATACAGGAGTGAAATGTACAGTAATTAATAATATTGTGGATACGGCTTTATTTGTGCCACAGCAAGAAAAACAAGAGTCCAATAGCTTTCATTTTATAAGTGTGGGACGGCTGGAAGAACCTAAAAAAGTGGAAGATTTGATAGCAGCTTTTGCAGATGTGTGCAAGAAAAACACAAATGCGCAGCTTGATATTTACGGAGCTGGCGCAAAAATGGCACTTGCAAAAGAGTTGATTGAGAAGAATGAACTGCAAAGTAAGGTTCATCTCATGGGTGCTGTAGAACGCAATGAGGTTGCTCTAGCTTTAAGAAAAGCAGATTGCTTCATCTTACTGTCAAATAGTGAAACATTCGGTGTTGCCTATATAGAGGCTCTCGCTTCAGGAATTCCAGTTATTGCAACACGCTGTGGTGGACCAGAAGAATTTATGGAAGAACAGTATGGGCTTCTCATTGATAAAGGGAGCATAGAGCAGGCTGAGGATGCAATGCTCTATATGTGTAAAAACATCCGTGATTACAATGGAATTGCTATTAGTGATCAAATAAGAAAACGATTTTCACCTGAAACGATAGCAAAGCAGCTTATGGCTGTATATGAGGAGATAGTATGAATGTCTGCAAAGTAGCGTGTAGAGTGGCATATGAGCTGATAGGAAAGCACTTGCCGGTTTCATACCATATTGGCGGTAAGATTGCTTCGAAAATAAGATATCGAATGGTCAAAGGCTATATATCGAGCTGCGGATGTGATGTTAATTTTGAACACGGAGCAGATATCTCGTCGACATTGAAGATTGGTAATCATTCTGGGGTCGGAGTAAATGCACACGTTCCGGAGCATGTGACCATTGGTGACAATGTTATGATGGGGCCGTATTGCCTTATTTACACAAGGAATCATAAACATCAAATAACGCCATATGTACCATTTAGGAAACAGGGGTACGAAGAGTTTAAGCCCGTCACGATAGGAAACAATGTATGGATCGGGGGGGGGTAACCATTTTGCCTGGCGTAACTATTGCAGATAATACCGTAGTTGCCGCTGGAGCCGTGGTTACAAAATCCTTCCCTGCAGGAAGCATTGTTGGTGGAAATCCAGCAAAAGTGATTAAGTCGAACAGTTAAGTGTTAGAAAAATGGCGTTGTGGAGGTCAAAAAAAGAAAAATGAAATTGCTTATTGTTGCACCAGCATTTCCCCCTGACAGAAGGGTGGGAGCTGTTAGAATGGGTAGCCTTGCACGCTATTTGCTTAAGAAAGATGTTTCAATTACGGTAATAACCAATCGAAAAGATAGTGTGGAAATTCCAGTATCAAAGTTTATTTATGTGGACACACAGGAGACCGGAAGGTACTCCGAAAAATTTGCTCGCAATGAACAGCTATATTTGAAAGCTTTTAACGATGAAGTGGATTCTGAAGAATATGATGCTGTGATTGTCAGCGGTGGCCCGTTTTATACATTCAGCATTGCCAAAGCATCTAAATACAAAAAGATACCATGCGTGCTTGATTTTCGAGATCCATGGATTTTCGACTACAGAGAAGCGAAAGAGTTCTTTTCACCAAAAAAACTATATACAAAGATTTGTGAAATTCCAAAGGAAAGAGCTGCTGTTAAAGCAGCCAGCGCTGTTGTGACAGTTACTGATGGATGGAAACAAGATTTTGAACGATATTATCCAGGCCAGCAAGGAAAGTTTTATACCATATCAAATGGATACGATGATGAATTGTTGACTGATTTACATAAAGCCGATTATAACAACCAGGGTAAAATCGTCATTGGCGTTTTTGGAAAGCTGTTTTATTATACGGAGCAGTATTCAAAGATCTTTTTGAATGGAGTTAGAAAGTTTGCGGATAAGGTGTCTGTTCTTCAAATTGGAGAAAGAGAACCAGAAGCAAGCGGACTTTTAGAGGCGTGTAATATTTCATCTGATTTAATAAAAAACACTGGTTTTCTTCCCTACAAAGAGGGAATGGAATATTTAATGAATGCAGATGTCCTCATGATCATAGATGTCCGGGCAAACGCGATAGGAACAAAAATTTACGATTATATTTTCCTTGGGAAACCGATTGTATTTGTTGGACCACGAAAGACGCAATTTGCTGATATGATTGGAAAAATTCCAGGGAATTATATTTGTTCAACAGCAGAAGAAGTGGAAAATGCTTTTACGGATATACTAGCGGGACGTGTGCAGAAAGCGGGCACTGAGGTAAATATTAAAGATTATGCAAGAAGCTCACAAAATGAAAGATGGTGGAAACTTTTAAATGGAAATAAATGAAAATAGAACAGTTTTAGGAAAGATAGAGCAAGCTATATTCTGCGTAATCTTATTTGTGTATGGACTGAATTTATTTAATAGATATTTTTACATCTCATACGCGGTGATTGCGATTTGCTTTGCTTATATTATTATACGGCACAAAATTTATGCGTCATGGCAAACACTGTTTGCGTTTGGATTTTTAGTGATTTATTGGTTGCTAGCTTATTTCACTAATGGAGAGGAGAAAACAGAACTTATCATTGAATGTTTGGCTTTTTACACTTTCGGAGCGATTGCATATTTGTTGGCAGAAAATAAGCATCAGGATACATTTAGACTTGTTTTAAGTGGAGCATTTGGATTTGGTGTATATGGAATAATCTCTTCCTTCACTGCAGTGCTGGATAGTGGTCGTTACATGCAGGACATTTGGGGTGGTGGACGAATAGCTGCGACTCAGGTTGCGGGTTGGTGCATGATTTTTATGGCTACAGTGCCATGGATTGTTTTTAAAGGAAAAGAAATTAAATTGTGGAACAGAACTGCTTTATATATAGCGGCGGCACTATCAGTAGTTTCTTTCTTTATTCTTTCATCACGTACGGGACTTATCGTTAGTGTTGTTATTGCGCTTTTGGTGTTTTATCTTGCGATAAAAAATAAACAAAGCCGAATTGTGATTGGTTTAATTGGTTTATTTGTGATAGGATTGGCGGCCTTTGCGTTTGACATTGGCGGAATTCAAACTACGTTTTGGAATAGTAATCTAATTCTTCGAATGATTCAAAAACAAAACACACTCGGATCGGCTTTTGATACTGGACGTACAGAGCGCTGGATTTACGTCATTAGTCATTTTGATGAGCATATGGGCGGCGGATGTTACTATAGTAAACAATTGGGAGGATATATACATAATTTTTTCCTTGACTTATATGATGAATGTGGAATTTTTGCGCTATGTGCGATGACACCTTTTTTGATTAGACTGTTAGTTGGTCTTTTTAAATTGCAGAAAAGGAATATAGATATTGCAGACAGAATAGGACTAATTGCATGGTTTGCTGTCATTGCAATACTTTTTATGACTGAACCTGTCCTTTATTATGGAAGAACTAATTTGATGGCGTTCTTCTTTTTCATGGCCGGAATTGTTGAATTTTCTGGCGCGCTTGCATATAAGGAGGAACACTTAAGTGACGCAAGGTAAAGAAGAGAAAAGCATTGCCAAAAAGTTTATCGGCAATTCGGGCTGGATGATTGGCCAACAGCTCTACAATATGATTCTGCAGGTAGTTGTTGGATCGCTTTCAGCCAGATATTTGGGACCATCTAATTACGGCCTGATAAATTATGGTGCATCTATCATTTCGTTCTTTTCAATTGTATGTCGATTAGGATTAGATGGCGTCATTATCAATGAAATGATAAGGAAGCCAGAAAAAAGAGGCAGTTACCTTGGATCTGCTTTGGTTATGAGATGCTCGGCATCTATTGCTTCTCTTTTTTGCATAATGGCAATTGTAAGAGTACTTGAGCCTAATAATACAACTTTGTATGTTATTACTCTACTTCAAGCGTTTGCTGTTATATTGCAGTCGTATGAAGTATTTACATATTGGTTTCAGTTAAATCTGAAAATGAAGTATGTATCTATAGCGACTATGATTGCCCAAACAGTTGTTGGAGCATGGCGAATTACATTATTGGCAACAAAAGCATCTGTATACTTCTTTGTACTATCATCCTCGATTCAGTATTTGGTTTGTGGTGGAGTTGTGATTTATTGCTTTAAGCGAGAGCATAATTCGTTGAAATTGATTTATTCAAAAGATGATGCTTTGTATCTGATTAGAGGAAGCTATCATTTTATCATTTCTGGTTTGGCGGTAACGTTTTATTCTCAAATAGATAAAATTATGATAGGAAAATTTCTCGATACAAGTGAAGTTGGAATCTATACGGCAGCTGCGGCTATTGCGACGCTATGGGAGTTTGTGCCAAAGGCATTAATTGATTCTGCAAGACCGTTAATTATTGAGTTAAGAGAGAAGGACTATGACAAATATATAAGACGCTTTCAGCAACTTCTTCTTGCAATTACAGTGCTTTCAGGCGTTGTTGGAATGGGGGTGACTTTATTAGGGAAAATAGCAATTCTGGTTCTGTATGGGAAACAATATTTGGAAGCGACTGCACCGTTGGGAATATTAATATGGTCAACAGGATTTGCAATGATTGGAACGGCAAGAGGAATATGGATTGTTGCAGAGGGGTTCAATAAGTACACAAAGTACTTTGTTCTTATTGGAGCCGCAGTTAATTTTGCATTGAACTTGATATTTATTCCGATTATGGGGATAACAGGAGCTTCTATTACGACATTGATATCGCAGATTACAGTGGCGTTTGTTTCGCCTCTCCTTTTCAAAAAGTCTAGACATTTTGATGCAATTTATATTGGCTGTTTTAGTCAGTTCCGAGAATTATGGGAAATGACGAAGAGCCTCTTAAAGAGCAAGAAACGGTAAAACGAAAAAAGTATCGAATAGCCTTTTCCAAATTAATACGTTGGATGCGGGATAGCATGCCAGTGTAATAATTGTTCGGACATTACTTTGAACTCAATATTTAGGAGGAAAAGAAAAAATGAAAATTGCAGTTGCAGGTACCGGTTATGTCGGTCTGTCCATTGCTACGTTGCTGTCGCAGCACCACGAGGTTATGGCGGTGGATATCATCCCGGAGAAGGTTAATCTTATCAACCATAAAAAGTCTCCGATTCAAGACGAGTACATTGAGAAGTATCTTGCGGAAAAGAACTTGAATCTGACAGCTACGTTAGACGCAGAGGCAGCTTATAAAGACGCCAACTTCGTTGTCATCGCAGCACCTACCAACTATGATAGCAAGAAGAACTTCTTTGATACATCGGCAGTCGAGGCTGTGATTAAACTGGTTCTTCAGTATAATCCGAATGCCATCATGGTCATCAAGTCTACGATTCCTGTAGGATATACGGCTTCTGTGCGTGAGAAGTTTAACACCAAGAATATTATCTTCAGTCCAGAATTCTTGCGTGAGTCTAAGGCACTGTATGACAACCTGTATCCGTCCCGTATCATCGTTGGTACTGACCTGAATGATGATCGCTTAGTTGAGGCTGCACACGAGTTCGCAGGTCTGTTGCAGGAAGGTGCCATCAAGGAAAACATCGATACCCTGTTCATGGGCTTTACCGAAGCTGAGGCAGTCAAACTGTTTGCCAATACCTATCTGGCATTGCGTGTGTCTTATTTCAACGAATTGGATACCTATGCTGAGATGAAAGGACTGAACACTCAGCAGATTATCAAGGGCGTTTGCCTTGACCCGCGTATTGGTGATCAGTACAACAATCCCAGCTTCGGTTATGGCGGCTACTGCCTGCCCAAGGACACCAAGCAGCTTCTTGCCAACTATGCTGACGTTCCGGAAAATCTGATTGGAGCAATTGTGGAATCTAACCGTACTCGCAAGGATTTTATTGCCGACCGTGTGCTTCAGATGGCAGGATACTATGGATATGGCGAGGACAATGAGTACGACAAATCTCAAGAGAAGCCTTGTGTGATTGGCGTATATCGCCTGACCATGAAGTCTAACTCCGATAACTTCCGCCAGTCCTCGATTCAGGGCGTTATGAAGCGTATCAAGGCTAAAGGCGCGACAGTCATTATTTACGAGCCGACTCTGGAGAATGGTTCTACCTTCTTCGGCAGCGAAGTTGTGAATGACCTTGAAGAATTCAAAAACCGCAGCCAAGCCATCATTGCCAACCGCTATGATAGCTGCTTGGATGATGTGCAGGATAAGGTCTACACCCGCGACCTGTTCCGCAGAGACTAATACTCATTGCAGCCATGTGTTCCGCCACATGGCTGTGCTGCTCAAGTGTGCTACCTCTCCGTGGTGAGTAGCAGGCAACAGAGATATCCTCTGGCAAAGCATATTAAATATCCCTTAGCAACCTCATTTGAAAGAAAAAGATAATTGATGCGAAAGTATCGTCTATTGTTGCAGTATTGCTTGTGAGCCCATCATTTCTTGTATTGACGATTGGTATTCTAAGCATTGCATTTATATCGCGAGGTGGAATAATGAGAATTGGAAATGAATCTATTACAGCATCTTCACTTGGAAAAAGACGTCGAATGTTTAGAATGTTTGGCAATAAAGGAAAATGCATAGTTGTTCCATTGGATGATAATTTGATATCAAAGTACAATGATGGATTAAAAGATTTGCAGAGTAAAATAGAAGACATTCAGGAGGCAAGCCCTAACGGGATTCTTTGTTACTTGGGAACAGCTTCTACTATAGATAAATACGAGATTCCCATCATCTTGAATTTGACAGCGAGCACAGAGTATACAGCTCATACCAAGAAGGTTTTGGTTTCAAGTATTGAACAGGCAATCGCAATAGATGCAGCTGCAGTTGCAGTACATATCAATATATCAAGTGCTTATGAACCTGCAATGCTGGAAAATCTCGGACGTGTTTCAGAAATGTGTCAAAAATATGGAATTCCATTATTAGCAATCGTATATCCAAGAACCGAGAAGGACGGAAAGGATTATAATTATGAAGATTTGAAAAAAGAAAATGAAGCAGAGTATACAAAACTGGTTTGCCACTGTGTTCGGATTGCGTTTGAACTAGGTGCGGACATTATTAAGACACAGTATACCGGATCGGTAGGTTCTTTCCGTAAGGTAATCCAAGCTGCTAATGGAATACCTGTTTTAATCGCAGGTGGAAAAATGGTGGATGATAATAAGCTTTATTCAATGGTTGGTGATTCGATTAAGGCGGGCGGTGCAGGAATTAGCATAGGTAGAAATGTGTTTAACCGGAAGGATTCATTGGTTGTAATTGAAAAACTACGGAAAATAGTATTTGAATGAGGAAGAAAAATGAGTACAAATAATTTTGCGACGATATCATCTAAATGGGAGTATGTTTTACCGCCTTCAAGACCCACTGTTTGTGAATTACAGAGAATAGAAAGTATCATTTCACGCTTTGATAAGAACAAACCGGTTGCCGTATTAGGGAGCACAATAGAATTTCGTACATTACTTAACAGAATGGGCTTCACAGATATCTATGTGTTTGAGAAAAACATGGACTTCTATGAGTGGACTGGCGACTGGTGTGCATATGGTTCAAAAAACGAAAAAGTTGTGGCTGGCGACTGGTGTGCTACAATAGGTCGGATTTCAGAGAAATTTCAATTCATCTTGTCTGATTTGACGATGGGAAATATCGAATACGGTAAACGAAAAAAAATATATAAAGATATTTTCGATGCTTTACAATATGGTGGAATGTTCATTGATAAAGTGCTGACAAACGAAAGACAATTATTGTCTCTGAAGGAAATTGAGGATAAATACAAGAACCTTCCAATTAACCTAGAAACAGTAAATATGTTCAACTGTGAAGCACTTTTTGGCAGTGAGCTTCTTAAGGATGGAATAATTGATACAACACAATTTTATGAAAAGCTAAGAAAAGCATATGCGAATAATTTGGTTCTCACAATGTTTATAGAAAAGTGTCATTTAATAACCCCCGAAGAATGTATTTGGTACTATGGGGTGGAATGGGAAAAACTCCGGGCCGATTATTTTGCATACTATAGTTCAAATACGGCATTTGATGATGTGAAGGGGAGTCCTTACTATGGCAGAACAAAACAATTTATCAATATCAAATGAGGAAATGGAGAATGTTATGATAGATCGTGAATTTGCGACGAAATGGTGCAACGATTTGAAATGTGCATGGGAAAGATGCGATTTTCAGAAAATTTGTGATATTTTTGGCGATACGTCTGAATATTATGAGGATCCTTTTGCCACACCGGGCAGATCAGCTGATGATATTTTAGGCTTTTGGGAGGAAATAAAGTATCAAAGAGTATCAAAATTGAAATTGAAACCGATAGCGATAGATGAAAAACGATTGATTGTGCGATGGTTCTTGGACTACACGGATGTCCGAGATGACTCGAGCGTAATTATGGATGGAATATATCAGGTTGATTTTAACGAGTTCAAAAGATGTATTCGTTTTACTCAGTGGTGGGTTATAAAAGAGTAATTTTCTGAAGGTGTAATGGAGTACAAATGAACGAAAAGAAAGAAAAACTGCTTCGAATAGGAATAATGATAGGATCAGTCCTCTTATCTGTAATAGTCACGATTGTTTCTGCTTTGACGTTTAAATCAGATGGAAATGTTGGCGAAGCAAGCATATCCTTGGATTCATTGCAGATCGGAATTGCATTATTATTGGGCTGCTGTACATTTATGATTACAGAGCTGATTTCTTTGGTGTTCTATTCGATTTCCTATTCGATACAAAAGCGGCAAGACGATGAATTTATGGAGAATATAACGGAATACTCCAAAATGCTTTACGATATAAATCGTGACTTTTATATTGTAAGTAAAGATAGCCATGGACCTCATGATTTATTTGTGACGTATGCAAAAAAAGAAATTGAAAAAATAAATACAACATTAAGTAAGACGGCAAATCAAAAGGAATTCAGTATCTCATCTGATTATATTGTTAATGCAAATGGTGTTTTTGATGCTTTCTCGCAAGTAGCTGGGAAAAAAGTTCTGAAAATGACCTTTCCGGTCTGGAAAGAGGACGGTGCAATATTTACAAGTCAGGCGGATATACATTTCTTTGAAGTTTTAAAGCAGAAAATGGAAAAGGAAGAAATCGATGATGTTGAAGTGATTTTCATATATGATGATAAAAAAATTTTAGAGAGGAGTGATGTGAAAAAACTTTTGGATTTCTTCTCTGCGGAAGAAGGATATACTTGTAAAGTTGCATTTATGAATGATTTTAGAAAGGTTTGTGAGTCAAATGGAGTCACATCTCAATTTGTTGACTTTGGAATCTATGGTCCTAAAATGTTATACATTGCCGAACAGTATACCCCAATACACAAAGGGACATATTACAAAGATGAGACGAAAGTTCGCCATTATACACGATTGTTTGATGAAGTGTGGAATTCCGATGCGATAACCAAAGCCAACCCGAGTAAGAATACAGCACATGTAGATCTTGCAGACGTTATAAAGTGAGAAATGTGATATGATGAATAGCGCAAAAGGAAAGCTTGTGTCTTTCGAGAATAGGAAAGATTTAGAGCTGATTGGAATGTTATTTGAAGCTGATGTAGGTGACAAAGAAAACATTATTATTCACGTACATGGAAATTATGGAAATTTCTATAATAATAAGTTTATCTGGAAAATGTCAAAGAAGTATTTGGAAAGCGGAATATCTTTTATGACATTTAACTTGTCTGCTCATGACGGTTTATGCGAAGGATACCGAAAAGGAATACTTGATTATGTAGGCGGAGCAGTTTCTGACTATGCAGAGTCGATTCTAGATATAGAGGCTGCTGTTAATTTTGTGAAAAAAGAAGGGTACAAACGAATTACACTTCAGGGGCATAGTTTGGGATGCGACAAAATCATAGAATATACTTTGAAGCATGATAATGTGGAAAAAGTAATATTATTGTCTCCTGTCGATAGCTATTCTGTTCAAGAAAGATGGTTAAGCATACACAAAAATGAAACAGTAGAGAAGCAACTGAGCCGTTTGAAAAAAATGCCTGAATTAAATGATGAATGCCTTCAATGGCTGGACATAAATGAATATGGAGCTGAGGGCCTGAATGAAGATTGGGTTTATAAGATTCCAGTTACAAAAAGAACACTCCTTTCGATTTTGCAGGGATCGGCATTTAAGAATATCAATCTAAAAGACGGAGAAAACTTTTCAATAGCTGAGAAAACATATGTATTCTTGGGGAAAAATGATGGACTCCGAATGTGCTCATTAGAGGAAATGGTTACTTTCATAAAAAAACATTTTATGAATAGTTACATTAATGCGTGGATGACTTGTGACCATGACATTATAGGTGCGGAAGACGCACTTATTGATGATATATTGCTTTGGCATAAGCAATAAGTTTTTGATTTGGTTACACATTTTCTGATTCTCACATTACTCTGCTACGCCGTGTGCCAGGGTATAATGAGAGTACCGTGATCTGACACTGCTGAAGAAGATCGTCCTCACATTGTTTACAGCTTCAGAATTTATATATGCTGCAACGATAAACGCAAAGATGCAATTGAGAAAACCGAAAGAGAAAATTTCAAAGTAATCAAAACAAGTCAAATTCATCAAAAAGCCATGCCTACGCATGGCTGTGCTGCTCAAATATGCTACCTCTCCGTGGTGAGCAGCAGGCAACGAGAGGCTATCTCGGCTAAAGCACATGTATACGTTTATTCACTCTTTGGATGAGGAAAAACTATAATGGGAAAGTATTTTGGGACCGATGGCTTCCGTGGCGAAGCCGGAATCACGTTGACCGCTGACCACGCCTACAAGGTTGGCCGCTTCCTTGGCTAGTATTATAACGCAGTGCGCGAGCGCAACGGCAACAACGAGCCTGCCCGTATCGTCATCGGTAAGGACACCCGCCGTAGCTCTTATATGTTCGAGTATAGTCTGGTGGCTGGCTTGACCGCCTCTGGTGCAGACGCCTATCTGCTCCACGTCACCACCACCCCGTCCGTGGCCTACATCGCCCGTGTGGACGACTTCGACTGCGGCATCATGATCTCTGCCAGCCACAACCCGTACTACGACAACGGCATCAAGCTGATCGACTGCTATGGTGAGAAGATGCCGGAGGAAACCCTGCTGCTGGAGGATTACATTGACGGCAAACTCCATGTGTTTGACCAGGATTGGTCGGAGTTGCCCTTTGCCCACCGGGAGCGCATCGGCTGCACGGTGGACTATGTGGCCGGCCGCAACCGCTACATGGGCTACCTGATCAGCCTGGGCGTCTATTCCTTCAAGGGCGTCAAGGTTGGCTTGGACTGCGCCAATGGTAGTTCCTGGAACATTGCAAAGTCTGTGTTCGATGTGCTGGGTGCGGATACTTACGTCATCAACAATCAGCCCAACGGCCTGAACATTAACAACAATGCCGGCTCCACCCACATCGAGGGTCTGCAGAAGTTCGTGGTGGAGGAGGGTCTGGATGTCGGTTTTGCTTATGATGGCGATGCTGACCGTTGCCTGTGTGTGGACGAGAAGGGCAATGTCATCACCGGTGACCATATCCTGTACATCTACGGCTGCTACATGAAGGAACGCGGCAAGCTGCTGACCAATACTGTCGTGACCACGGTCATGTCCAACTTCGGTCTGTACAAGGCATTTGACGAGAAGGGCATCGGCTACGCCAAGACCGCTGTGGGCGACAAGTATGTCTATGAATACATGGCTAGAAACGGCTGCCGCATCGGCGGTGAGCAGAGTGGCCACATCATCTTCAGCAAGTACGCCAGCACCGGTGACGGCATCTTGACCAGTCTGAAGATGATGGAAGTCATGCTGGCAAAGAAGATGCCCATGAGCAAGCTGGCAGAGCCGCTGAAGATTTATCCGCAGGTGCTGGAAAACGTGAAAGTAACGGACAAGAAGGCTGCTCAGGCTGATGAGGCCGTGCAGGAAGCTGTGATGTGGATTTCCCGATAATTAACTCTCGTCCGGATTAAGGAGGTGGCTGATAGTGAGTTTTTTGCTGAAAATAAAGGATTTTTCATTGCATTCCGACTTCAAAGTGATAGAATTATAGAGAGTTAATTAACTCTCTATTGGAGGCCGGGAATGTACCAGAAATACACGGTGAAAATCCCTGAGATTGAGACCGGAATTACGAAGAAAACGATCAAGGGAACGACTTATGTTTACTATACATATGGCCGCACCTACATCTCAGAGAAGAAGTACAGCCAGGGAAAGGATACATCTATAGGGAAGGTTGATCCCGGTGATGACACCATGATGTATCCGAATGCAAACTTTCTTCGCTTCTTCCCGGATTCTATTCCGGAAGAGGGTAAGCCACCAGAGAGAAGCGGATGTCTCAGGATCGGAACCTTTGTGGTGGTTCGCAAGATTCTCCAGGAGTACAAACTTGATGAGATAATCGATGCTCTGATCGGGAGAGACAGTGGCCTGTTTCTGGATCTTGCAGCCTATACGCTGTTGACGGAAGGAAATGTCGCCCAGTATTATCCGGAATACGCATTCAATCACCCGCTCTTTACGGAAGGAATGCATGTTTACAGCGATTCCAAGGTCTGCGACTTCCTGCAAGGAATCACGCCTGACCAGATCATCGTCTTCCAGAATACATGGAATGAGAAGCAGGATCATCGCGAGAAGATCTATATTTCCTATGACTCTACGAACAAGAACTGTCAGGCAGGTGATCTGGAATGCGTGGAGTTTGGCCATCCGAAACAGGATAACGGAAAGCCAGTGTTTGGCTATTCCGTTGCTTATAACAACACCAATTCAGCACCTCTCTTTTACGAGGAGTATCCGGGCAGCATCACGGATGTATCCCAGCTGCAGATCATGCTGGAGAAGGCCAAAGGCTATGGCTATCACGAGGTCGGATTCATTCTCGACCGGGGATACTTCAGCAGAGAAAACATCCGATATATGGATAAGAACGGATTCGATTTCATCATTATGATGAAGGGAATGAAGACTCTGGTTCATGAGATCGTAACCGCCAACAAGGGGAAGCTTGAGGACGACTATTCGAAAAACATCCGCGGCTATAAAGTTTACGGCATGACGGTTCATCAGAAGCTGTTCCCATCCGATGAGAAGGACCGATACTTCCATATTTATTACAGCGACAGCAAGAAAGCGTCTGAGAAGGGTGAACTGACAGGGAAGATTGCCAGGCTGGCGAAATACTTCAAAAAACATCAGAATCAGGCCATTCATTTTGACCGGGCACTGGAATACTACTTTGACCTGATCTACTGGCACGAAGGCCAGAAGGACGAGAAGTTCATGTATGCCAGAGAGAAAACAGATGTCATCAACAGGGAGATCAGCTTCTGTGGATACTTTGTTATCATCACTTCGTCTGAAATGTCCGCTTCAAAAGCCCTGGAGCTTTACAAGAACCGTGACGTCTCGGAGAAGCTGTTCCGGGCAGACAAGTCCTTCCTTGGCAACAGGACAATGCGGGCACATATGAATGAAACGGAGGATGCCCGGATCTTTGTTGAGTTCGTGGCGTTAATTGTCAGAAACCGCATTTATCATCAGCTGATCGAACAGGAGAAAAAGAATGATAAAAAGGAAAACTGCATGACTGTTCCTGCCGCAATCCGGGAACTGGAGAAAATCGAGATCATCCAGCAGTCAGATCACAGATACCGGCTGAACTATGCGGTTACCGCGACTCAGAAAGAGATTCTGAAAGCATTTGGAATCAATGAGATCAATATCAAAAAGTGGGCTAATGAGATCAGCGATAAACTGTCTGAGAAGGTAAAGGAGGCAGTGTGATGGCAAGGACAAGGAGTTCTCTTGATGAACGGATTGAGGAACAGGAGCAGGTCGTCAGTAAGGCCAGGGAGCATTATGAATCTGAAGTCAACAAGCTGGAGCAGTTGATGAATAAGCGTGACGAGCTCCAGAAAAAGGAACTCATGAAGGCTATCGAAGACAGCAACAGAAGCTTTGAGGAGATCATGCAGTTCCTTCAGTGTGACACCTCATCGGAGAATTCTGAGGACGTCGAGAGTTAATTTTCAGGAAAATCACAATATTTAAACGCTTATGTTAAAAAGGCTTATAATGAAGTAATGAAGTACTTGCGGTAAAAAGGCTTGTTGTCTTATTTCGTTTAAACGAATATAATAAACTTGGTTTGTTGTACGCATTCATAGTGATTATGAGGTGTCGCAAGTGAATGGATATATAACGGTTCAAGAAGCCGCCGAAAAATGGGGCGTAACCCCGCGGCAAGTCCAGATATTATGTAAAGAAAGCCGCATCGCAGGCGCGACGCGTATGAGCCGTATCTGGATTATCCCGGAAAATGCGGAGAAGCCGACAAACGATAAACGAGGACAAGGTAGGGAAAGAAATGATCCTTCCAAGCACCATGTATCAAAAACAGAACATTGACCTATTATCCTCCGCGCCTTGGACGATGCATGAATTTTTTGCAGGTAGCGGTCTCGTTGCGTATGGACTAAGAGGAATGTTCATGCCGGTTTGGGCAAACGATATCAGCGAACAGAAAGCGGATGTTTACGAAGCTAATTTCGGGTGTGAGCGGTTTATTCTGGATGACATCAAGAATGTAAAAGGTGTTGATCTGCCTTTTGCTCATCTTTCGTGGGCTAGCTTCCCTTGCCAAGATTTATCTCTGGCTGGTTCTATCGGCGGAATCCATGCGTCCCGCAGCGGTTTGGTTTGGGAATGGCTGCGCGTATTGGACGAGATGGACGATAAACCAAAGATTCTCTTGTTGGAGAATGTGGAGGGCTTACTCTCGACAAATGGCGGCGATAATTACCGGGTTCTTCATGTGGCACTTGTAGAGCGAGGATATCGCTGCGGAGCTGTTTTGCTGAATGCTTCCCATTTTGTTCCACAGTCCAGGCCGAGAGTATTCATTATCGCTGTGCAGAAGGACTGTTCTATCCCGGAGGAATTGATAGGCAACGGGCCATGTTGGTTGCATAACAACGCTGCAACGCAGTTGGGCCGTGAACTACCGGGATGGATTTGGTGGTATACGGAAAAACCTTCGCGCCGAACCACATCTCTCAAAGATATTGTCGAGGATGACGCAGTCTTTGATAAAGATGACGTTTTGAAGTTGGTTCCCGAACGGCATTGGGAAAAATTGCGGGCACACGACACTGCATACGCCACAGGTTATCGCAGGACGCGAAACGGGAAGCAGCAGTTGGAGCTGCGCTTTGATGGAATTGCCGGTTGCTTACGGACGCCGGAAGGCGGGAGCAGCAAACAGTATCTGGTTGTCAAGAAGGACGGCCAGATTCACGCCCGTCTCTTGACCGTACGCGAAGCGGCCAGACTGATGGGAGCGCCGGATAGTTTTGAACTTCCCGGGAGCTATAACGACGGATACAAAGCGATGGGCGACGCAGTAGCCGCGCCGGTCGCGCAGTTTATAGGAGAACGTTTCCTAACAAAAATTGCGGAGGCGGTATACGATGATTAGTCCCGAAGAACGCCTAAAGGCGTTTCAATTTGAAAATCATATCACCACAAAGGGGCCTCTCTCTTTGGCCGTGCAGTTTACTCGCATGGTGAGAGATAAGGTTTTCCCGTTGAACCCCGATGACTTCCAGACAAATAGCAAAGGGCAGGTCGCTGGGCTTGGCGGGGCCAACTTGAAAAAGATTTTGAAGGAACACGGCATCACCCAACAACTGTCTTCTGAAGGTGGGAGAACCAGTAGAGGCAGCATGGGCCTGATGATTAAATATGTGGACTTTCTGAACACATGGAACGCAGAGGAAGTGGTAGATTTCTCCGTAGTCGAGGACTTTTGGGCCGAGCAGGTGCGCGAATACTTTAGAAATCAGCCGTTCGTTCTGACTGCAGATACATCAAAAACAATCGGCGCGAACTTGGACGATCTGTTTGAACAGGCAAAAAAACGTCAAAAACAGAACGCCGGAACGCAGTATCTCGGCATGGTGTTGCAGCATCTTGCGGCGGCAAAACTCTGCTTAATTCTGCCGGAAGGCTCTTTTGAAATCCACGGAGTCTCTGTGGCGGACGGCCCCACAGACCGAAACGGCGATTTTGTCATAGGCAATACGGTCATTCACTGTACGACTATGCCTGGAGCGTTACTGATTGAAAAATGTAAAGCAAATCTCCGCGCTGGTTACCACCCTGTTATTATCACGATTTTTGAGCGCGTACATACCGCGCTTAATCTTGCAGAGGATGCCGGACTGGGTGGACGCGTCGAAGTGTGGGATATTCAGCAGTTCTTGTCTGCGAACGTCTACGAACACAGCCTTTTTGATGAGGCCAAAAGGAACTCCACGCTCTCCAGTATCATCGACCGGTACAACAAAATTGTGCTGAAGACGGAAACCGATCCTAGCCTCCGTATAGAGTTTGAAGCCAGGTGATTTGTCGTGACGGATGTTTTTGATGCGGAAAAACGCTCTGACATTATGCGTCAGGTCAAGTCTAAAAAGAACAAGTCCACCGAGCTGCAGTTAATTGAAATATTCAAAAAGAACGGAATTACGGGCTGACGTAGAAACCACCCAGTAAAAGGGCATCCAGATTTCGTATTCCAAAAGAAAAAGATCGCCGTGTTTGTGGACGGCTTCTTTTGGCATGGACACGACTGCCGAAACACTTGCCCTGCCGATCATCAGGAATACTGGCAGAAGAAGCGCGAACGGAACATGGAGCACGACAGAGAAGTAACGGCCATGTTCGAGGCGCGCGGCTGGACGGTGTTGCGGATTTGGGAGTGCGAATTAAAGAAGAAAAATGAGAGCGCATTGGTCGAGCATTTAGATAAGATAATGCGTTAACTCTGATGGATATTGGAGGAAACGTAGATGACAATCAAAGCAGTTGATTTGTTTTGCGGCGTGGGTGGCCTAACATGCGGGTTGCAGAAAGCAGGTATCCCTGTCGTGGCGGGAATAGACATTGATGGTTCATGCGAATATGCCTATACACACAACAACCATTCGCAGTTTATAAAAAAGAGCATTGATGAGGTTACTGGAAAAGAAGTACGTGCGCTGCTTCGTGGGGCAGATGTAAAAGTGTTAGTTGGGTGCGCCCCCTGTCAACCTTTTTCAAGTCATCAAAAGGATAAAAAGCACCGCTCTAATCATAAAGATTGGAAATTACTATATCAGTTTTCCAGATTGGTAAAAGAGGTTAAACCGCATATTGTTTCAATGGAAAATGTTCCAGAACTTCAAAAAGAAAAGGTGTTTTTAGATTTTGTTAACACTCTCAAAGAGGAGAACTATGTGGTCAATTATGATGTGGTTAATGTGGCGGATTACGGTGTGCCTCAACGGCGTAAACGTCTGATTTTGTTGGCGACAAAGAGAAAAGAAATAAAGATTCCAATACCGACGCATGAGCGATATATAACAGTGAGAGAGGCGATTGGAAACTTGCCAGAAGTTAAAGCAGGAGAAGCAGATAAGGATGATGCGCTGCATATCGCGCCAGCATTGTCAAGCATCAATTTGCAGCGAATAAGGAACTCTCGTCCGGGTGGAACTTGGCGCGATTGGCCTGATGCATTAAAGTTAAAGTGCCACAAATCAGAAAAGGGTAAAACATATGCATCGGTATATGGTCGTATGAGGTGGGATGATCTATCCCCAACGATAACAACGCAATTTATTGGATATGGGACTGGACGTTTTGGACACCCTGATCAAGATCGAGCGCTTACTCTTCGAGAGGGAGCAATCTTGCAGTCATTTCCTCCGGACTATCAGTTCGTTCCACCTGAAGAGCCGATTCAAATTAGGAAAATTGCCCGCCACATAGGCAATGCCGTACCCCCAAGACTTGGAGAAATCATCGGACAAAGTATAATTAGCAGCCTGCCAAAAAAGAGAAAGAAGGCGGTGAATGAAAATGAACAAGGAGTATAAACTCAATATTGACCCGCGTATTCTGGAATTGCTTGGGCCAAGTCTGTACACTAATATTTATTACGTTTTGGCCGAACTGATTGCAAATGCATATGACGCTGATGCACATAATGTGTATATCATCGCTAATAAGGATGATATTACGGTTGAAGATGATGGCAATGGGATGTCTTATGCCAAAGGGGATGTTCAGAAATACCTTAATGTAGCTGCCGTATCACGAAACAGCAAAGAGGATTCTTATACGCCATTTAATAGGAAGAAAATGGGACGGAAAGGAGTTGGTAAGCTGGCGGCACTTTCTGTATCCGAGAATGTACTTGTTAAGACGATAAATGATGGAGAAAAGTCTGGCTTTATACTCTCACGCCATATAGGTGAGAATAATTTGCTTGCTCCACTTACAGATGAACAAATAACCTTTGAAAAAATATCTGGTAACGGGACTTCAATTGTGATGCAAAGTCCTCAGTATAAATTACATAGTACCCTAAAGGCCATGAAGAGAAACCTTCTGAAAATATTCCCGTTAGTTAATCAAGACTTCAAAATTCATTTATGCCGCGGCACAGAGACGGTAATTGTAGAAGATTTCGATAAGGAGATGATTTCAGAACTATCTACGCTAATAACTCTAGGAAATGAGTTCAAACACTTAGAGGTTTATTTCAAAACGCCTTTCCCGGGAAGAATTGCAGACCTTTTAGATAATAGGCCCTTAGCGACTGTCCCTATCAGAATGAAAGACAAAGAAAACGTTGAACATGACTACAATGTAGAAATTAAAGGTTGGATAGGTACATATACATCAACGCGCGGACGAAAAGCGGAGTTGACGGATTTCCCGGATAACTTTATTTCATTATATGCTAATCAGAAAATGGGAGAATTCAATATTCTCCCGGTTGTCGGTCAAAACAAATTGCCGGAAGTATATGTGGTTGGTCAGCTTCATGTAGATATTTTTGAACTTACTGAGCTACCAGATATGGCACTCAGTAATAGACAAGGGTATAAGTCTGACGACCCACGGTATCAAGCAGTTTTGGATTACGTTCGAAATACGCTACTTCCAGATATTTTGAAAAAACGGGATGCTTTTGTTAACCTTGGAAAGAAGGAAAAAGAAGAGAAGAAATTAGAACAGCTGCGGGAGAACGAAGCGTCTTTTCGCCGGTCCGTTGATTCTTTTCGAAAGAACACCGCTAAAAAGGCAGCGAAAAAAATATCGACACGATTTGGGATTTCTACTGACAAGGCAAATGAAGTAGAATCAATACTTTCCGAAGAGATTAACTCTAACAGCCCGGATATGGGTATCAAGAGTAAAATTGACACTCAGAAGAAGAAAATTTTAATAAGCCAGACGTATCCCGACAAGGACTTAGCAGACGTTGTATATAATATGCTTGTATTTAATAATGTGCCGCCAGAGGATGTTATATATACAAACTGCGATGATGAAGTGTCGCGCATTCCGGAAGGCGACGTTGGGAAATCTGGAATTTATGATTATCTTCGTGACTTCTTCGTCGATAGTTATTCAACACAAAAGATATATGTGATTTTTGTTACAAGCAACAATACAAAGAAATCATGGGGGGCGCTAATTGAGGTGGGAGCAGCGTGGATAACCCAAATTGAGCATAAGATTTTTAACATATATGATTTCCGACCAGAGCATCCTTTGGACGATGAGCAACAGTGGCACACAAGTTTAAGGAACGAAGAAGGTGAGTTGTGTATGTCCAAATTAAGTGTGGATATTTTTGCTCAAAAAATCGAGTATATCTGTGATAAGTTGGGTTATAGAAAAAAGACTCGCCAAGAAAACAAAGATCGACTCGAAACGTTGGTAAAGGTGCTGCCGCGATAATTCATGTCTGTTGTGTCCTGTGTAAAAGTACGACGTATATACCTACCGCCGCGCTCTGAAAACGAACAGGAGTTTTGTTCCCATCTGCTCACAAATCTTCTGTCCGTTTTCCTGCCAGTGCAAGCGGGGGGGGGGCAAACAGCACCGCCCTCCCGATTCCCACGTCAGCCGCGCCAGCAGGTATAACACACTACACCTTGCAAGTAAGTGCCTGGATGCTTCTGCTGAGACGATGTATCCCAACACCAACTTTTTGAAATACTTCCCGGAGGCAGAACTTCCGGAAACGCGGGAAATCGCTGATCGTAGTGCCTGTCTCAGGATCGGAGCATTCATCGTGATCCGAAAGGTCATTGCCGAGTATCATCTGGACGAGATCATCGGACGGCTGATCGGAAAGGAAGCCGGTCTCTTCCTGGATCTGGCAGCGTATTCCATCGTTACGGAAAACAACGCCGGTCAGTACTATCCGGATTATGCCTATAATCACCCGCTGTTTACGCAGGGGATGAAGCTCTACAGCGATTCGAAGGTCTCTTCGTTTATTAACGGTATCACGAGAGATCAGTGCATTGCTTTCCAGAATGGATGGAACAACCGGCATAATCACCGTGAAAAGATCTATATCACGTATGAATCGACCAACAAGAACTGCCAGGCGGGCGATCTGGAGTGTGTCGAGGTCGGACATCCGAAGGATGACGACGGAAAGCCGGTCCTGAACTACTCGATCGCCTATGACCATAACAACTCCGAGCTTCTTTACTATGAGGAGTATCCCGGAAGCATCGTCGATGTCTCTCAGCTCCAGCAGATGCTGGAGAAGGCAAAGGGCTATGGATACCGTCAGGTTGGTCATCCTTGACCGAGGATACTTCAGCAAGGAAAACATCCACTTCATGGATAAGAACGGTTACGAGTTCATCATCATGATGAAGGGAATGAAATCCATGGTCCGTGACCTCGTTCAGTCGGTCAAAGGCAGCTTCGAAGAAAAGCGTGAATTCAGCCTGCGTGATTACAAGGTGAACGGCATCACCGTGAAGCATCAGCTGTATTCTTCAGATGAGAAGGAACGCTACTTCCACATTTACTATAACGAACGGAAGCAGACTTCCGAGCGAGAGAATGTAGAAGAAAAGATTGACCGAATGACGCTGTTCCTTCGCGAGCATCAGGGGATGAAACTGAATCTCCCCAAGGAATTCGGCAGATATTTCGATCTGATTTTTTATCATGAAGGCCAGGATGACGAAAAGTTTATGTGTGGCCGTGAACGATATCAGGTCATTGATGAGGAGATATCCCTCTGCGGGTACTTCGTCATCATCACATCCGAGAAGATGACTGCAGCGGATGCCCTTGATATCTATAAGAGCCGGGATGCATCCGAGAAGTTGTTCAGGGAAGATAAAACCTTCCTCGGTGACAGAACCATGCGCTGCCAGACCAATGAGACGCTGCATGCAAAGATCTTCATTGAGTTTGCAGCACTGATCATCCGAAACAGGATGCACTTCCGCTCAGGGAACAGATGCTGAAGACGCATCATAAAGAGAACTACATGACCGTGCCTGCTGCGATCCGCGAACTCGAGAAGATCGAGATCGTGCGGCACATTGATCACGAATACTCGATGGATTACGCAGTGACGGCAACGTAGAAGTCGATTCTGAAAGCATTCGACTTAGCTGAGACAAACGTCCGTAGACAGGCTGCCGGCATCAATGAAGATCTTAAGTCCTGCAATACGAAGGAGGCATAGCAATGGCACGCAGAAAACTCAGTATCGATGACAAGATCAAACAGCAGAAGCTGGTCGTATCTAAAGCTAAGGACAGGTATGAAGCGGAACTCGAAGAGCTCAATCAGCTGATGAAAAAACGTGATGAGCTGCGGAACAAAGAGCTGCTTCAGGCCATCGAGCAAAGCAAGCGCTCATTCGAGGAAATCATGGATTTCCTCAGCACAGATGACTCCCAGGATTAAACCTGAAAGCCATCGAGAGTTAATTTTTCAGGAAGTTCACACTTCTCCGGGAGCTGGAGTGCACACGGGTTATTTTGAGGGCAATTATATAGTTTGTAACGTAAATAAAAGAAATGGAGCGTGAGAAAAATGAATTTATCAGCAATACATCATATTGCAATCATCGTATCTGACTACGAAGCGGCCAAGGATTTCTATGTGAACAGACTGGGCTTCTCTGTTATCAGAGAAAACTATCGTCCGGAGCGAAAGGATTGGAAGCTGGATCTTCGTGTCAATGAACACACGGAACTTGAGATTTTCGCTGAGGAAAATCCTCCGAAGCGTGTGAACCGCCCGGAGGCCTGTGGTCTGCGTCACCTTGCATTCTGCGTGGATAGCGTGGAACAGACAGTGAATGAGCTGGCAAAGGCAGGGATTGAATGTGAGCCGATTCGGGTTGACGATTATACCGGCAAGAAGATGACTTTCTTCCGTGACCCGGATGGCCTGCCGCTGGAGCTGCATGAATAATCATGGGAGAGAAAAGAGCGTATAAGTCCCGGAAACCTGGAGGCGGCCGAAAGAAGCTGAAGCCGGAGTACGATGCCGGGAAAAATCTGAAAGAGCAGATGGAAAGTGCTGTGGCACTTTATAATTCTGAGATGTCCTTGCAGGTCATCGGTGAAAAACTGGGATTAAATCCAATAAAGGTACGGAAGCTGCTCATCACGGCCGGTTTGTATGAATCAGATGTGGCGGAGAAGGTACAGAATACCTTCGAGGAGTATCGAGAAACACAGAAGTATAAAGAAGCAATTCTCTTAACCGCAAAGGATCTTCAGCTCTCCAAAGCTTCCATCACCTCGTACCTGCCTTATCAGAAAGGCGTATACTTCCCAAGTACAGAAAAAGAGAAAATCAGTGTTGGTGCAGAACGACAGCGGAGATACAGAGCGATGAAACGGTGGAGGGCGGATCCGACAGAAGAAAACTTCTGGGGTGTGGTTGTGTTCTATGCGGGGGTAAGATTTAAAACCTACTCTGGATTGTCATTTACTTATGAGGTGCGGAAAGGCAGGAACGGCGAGTACACGAAAGAACTGTGGATTGACAGGCGGGAGAAGAGTAAAAGTCTGGCGTGGAGCTCTGTGCTGCTGGCGCTGAAGAATATGAAAGGAGAAGTGATAGATCGTCCGAAAGCTCTGGGGAACATCTGGGGTGTGACCTATATCTATGGAATGTTCTGCCGGTTCGGACTGATCAATGTGCCGTAACTGAGGATGTGAATCTCAGCTGGGAAGGGGGCATTCTGGAAAAATTGAAAGAAATGTTGGAGGAGTATTTGAAGAAGACCGAGCTGGCCTCTCAACATGACATGGACGTATTCTGATAACCGAGTCTGAGGGCCGGAGAGTTATCAGAAAGTTATCATTTACGAAGTTTCCGCACAAAACGAAAGCGTGCGGAAATTTAACATCCCCTGCTCATGAGTGTGGATTGTTACGGTTTGACTTTGATTTTGATGAAATATTCAAATGCTCTTTGCTTATTCAGCAAAATTCGCTTGAATCAGCTCTCAAAGTGGCTCATACATTACCTTCAATTCTTCCAGAATCTTCTCCTTTGTTCTGCCAACCACTCCCAGTTGCTTAATATCCACGTTTTCATTTTTCATACGCTGGACAAACTCTTGAATATCGGCATAAACTCCTTTGGGAGCCACTATCTTTGCGGTGGGATCAATCAACTCCGTCAGACGGAAAACATCATTCTTATGTTTCTTAATATTTTTGCTATCAACGTGTTCTCCTGCGGCCTTACGATCTGTCAAATCCATCCATGCTTTTGCCTTAAATGGAATCAAATATGCCGCATCCAAGACAGTCACTCCATCAACGACAACTTTCCCCTGCTTCAGAAATTCGTAGTAATCATTGTCTAAAAGAATAGCAGACAGACTTGAAATATCATCGTCCATCGGTAACGGTGTTAGCACTGCATCTTCTGGAAGCTGAATGGCATCCAGCTTTCGTGTAAAAAGTTCAATCATCGCAGGATACTGATTTGAGATTGGATGACTAAAACGATAGAACTGCGGCACACCCAAACTTTTATTGCAATGTTCATATCCAGCCTGTTTTACATATTCCCAAAATTTCTTCCCGAAATTCGCATCAACTGCTTCTATAATCAGAACAAGGTCAATGTCCTTTGTTGCTCGGAAATCCAGTCCTTCTTCCATCATCAGAATGTCACACGCCGTTCCTCCAATGATGGCATATTGTTCTTCATTGCCCTTGAACCATTCCTTAAAGCTATCAATCCCTGTAACCATCTATCTTTCTCCACAGTTCGTTCAGCATTTCTTCTATTGCTTCTTCAACCCGCTCATCTGCATCTTCTCTCAATGCCAATGCCAAAGAAAGCTCGTCTACAGTATTTCGTGTGGACAATTTTCGTGGATTGTATCTCCACATCTCTACGGCCACTTGCACCTGCG
>OLPO01000464.1_pt1 | contig 33123 bp, 36 predicted proteins | sample 1672831 | NCBI WGS metagenome assembly OLPO01 (sample SAMEA3136728, study PRJEB25190) | human gut metagenome
GGATAATCATAGCCCCTACTGGCTGAATACTATTGTTGGTGATATCAAGAACAATATCATTGGCATTTACCATGGTGTAAGAAAGACAGATCTTCCATTATTTTTTTGAGAACAGGAATACAGATTCAATCATAGAAATACAAGGAAGCAGATGATGGATAAAGTAGCCAAATATATTTTCAAATCTCATCCAATGACTCGCAGACAGATTGCGAATGCTTTGAATGCTGCTTTTCCTATTTTTGCTCAGTAGTGAATCTGATGGTCAATTATGATAAAAAAGAGGAGCACATTTTTTTCCTCAAATAGATGCTATTTCTTTACTTAATGACATTGCCCACACGGCCAATAGCCTCTAGGTTACGTTATATTATCAATAAATTTTTTTACCTTTTTTTGATTACATTCTCTATTCATAGGACCAGTGGCCTTCTTTCTGATATCATTATTTTGTCGACTTCCTACCGACCTCTGGAAAGGAGGTGAGTACGTTGGAGTATATTATCGCTTTTCTGAGTTCTGTCGTAGCAAGTGTGATTTCTTACTACATCTGCAAATGGCTGGATGGAACTGGAAATAAAAAATAGTCGATCAGCTTAGGCATTGAAAAAGGAGACTGCTGTCACAGTCTCCTTTTTTGAGTTCGTTGGCTTATCGCTTTTCTAGCCATCTACAATATAGCAAATTTTTCTTTTTTTTCAAGTTCTATATTTATAAACATGTCAAATATATTCTGGAAAAATAGATGTATTATTTTCTAAAGAAAGTTGGAATTGATTATGATTGCTTATAATCTTTCAAGGTATAAAAACGGAATTTGCATTCTTTTTTTGGAACCCAAGCACCAGTAAAATTTCAAGAAAAGTACAACTGGCATTTCCGTTATGCCTGAAAATCAATGATTTCAGGAATTAAAAAACAAATCTTATGGAAAAGCTGCTAACTTTCGCTAAAGATTTGTTTTCTTGAATTCCCAATTAATATCACTAAGAATTTATTTGCCTTAACTTAATGACATTGGCGGTCAAGCCGGTTTTTTATTAGTTATCTCCCTGCGCCCATTCAGGAACAACAGAATTTCTTCTGATTACAATTGTTTTCTGGAACTCTGTCTGGTTGAGATAGCGAAGTACATCTTCAATTTCTTCGTCTGTACAACCTGCAAGCAATTTAACATCTAATTCTTTTTCAAGAATATCTGCGGCTACGATCAAACCAGTTACACTGTTTCTGTTTCCACTTCCCATATATACCGCAACACCGTGAGCAGAAGGACTCTTCATATCAACAATACGTGAATAATCTACAGGATAAACAAGATTGTTGTATGTATCGTGATGATCTCCTTTTTTCTTCATCAATGTTTTTGTGCCAGACAAGAACAAACTATCAACTTTCTGCCAGAAAAGGGCATTGTTTTCAAATTCTTTCATTTTAAACTTCACACTCCATGAATCATTTTACTTGAGACTATATGAAAAGTAAACAAGATAAACTACATTATTTCTTATCTTATTTTTCACAATGTAACCTCTTACTGTTTTTATGAAAATTTATTCATTCATTTTCAAAAGCTCACTTTAGAAGCATCAATATCTTTGATAGAATGACAACCTGTCATACGCATTGTTGACTGTAATTGATCAATATATAAACGAATTGTTTTTTCAAGACCTTCGCTTCCACCCTTCACACAGCTCAATGCAAATGGTCTGCCAACAAGAACACCATCTGCACCTAATGCAAGACACTTAAATACATCCATACCACTACGGATACCACCATCAACAAATACTGTCATATCATCGCCAACAGCTTTCACGATTTCAGGCAATACTTCAATTGTAGCTTTACAGTCATCCAGAACTCTTCCACCATGATTGCTGACAACAACTGCATCAGCACCTGCTTCTTTTGCGACAAGTGCAGCATGTACACTCATCACGCCTTTTACAATAAATGGCTTATTCAATTTTTCTTTCACATATCTCAGCTTTTCAGCATTCTTGTTTTCAACTGGTGTCTTGCCTGCTCTTAGTAAAGGAAGACCAGCTGCATCAACATCCATCGCAACAGCCATGAACTTCTTATCTTTCAATACATCAATACGTGCATCTACACCTTCTTTGATCCATGGCTTGATTGTAACAATTCCTTTTCCACCATGATCATTGACAGCCTGTGCAGGTAAAGCAAACAAGTTTTCAAGATCAATTCCATCTCCTGTAAATCCAACAATCCCTGTATCTTCACATGCTTTTAAAACATTACAGTTATAGTCATATTCACTGATATCCGCACCATAATTTCCTTTAATACCAGCAACCGGTGCAACAAAAATTGGAGCAGCCATCTTTTGTGATAAGATTTCTGCTTCTGTAAAAATTGGTGCATCATCGCATAAAACATCCAAATTGATCTTTACTTCTTTCATTTTTTCGACATTTCGAATAAAAGATCTTCCTGTGTCTTTCCCGCCAAGTCCTGGGATTTCTCCCCTGCATGCGATTCCATTACATTCTTTGCATTCTCTACATTTCAAACTCATTTTCACCACTTCCTTCTATTTTTCATGAATATGTTCTAATGCCATACGGTATATATTTTCAATATGTTCATCTGCCATAGAATAATAGACCATTTTCCCGATTTTTCTAGTACGGACAAGTTTTGTCTTTTTTAAATTTGCAAGCTGATGAGAAATTGCTGATGTACTCATCTCCAGCAAGGAAGCAAGATCACTTACACACAATTCATGTGCAAACAACGCATTCATGATCTTTAGCCTAGTAGAATCTCCAAACATATCAAATATTTCACTCATCGCATCTACATCTTTTTCTGCAATCATTTGCTGCTTCGCAATTTCTACGCCTTCACTATCTTGATATTTCATCTCTGGTCCTTTCTAAAATGCCTGTTCTTTTTCATTTTTCCTGGGATATGATGATCCATGCTTTTCTTAATGGAACCAATGGAATACATATCCTGAATTTCCGTTGAGCCATCAATCATTTCAATGACAAGCTGATCATATGTTTTATACCATTCATAATGCCACGATACAACTTCATCCCAATATATAAGAGAACACTCATCTCGATTATGCCTGTTGTATAAAACAAGGTAATCCTTTGTAAATTTACATAAATCACGATCTGGCATTACAATCAGACAAAACAATGATAAAACAATCATGGATATCCCGCTCATTGCAAGATACGGTTTCAATATTGTAATTAAAACACCAACAATCAAAGTGACGATCAATAGACCAACTGGTTTTACGTTGATGATCTTTTCATATGTTTTTGGATTTTTTGGCAGATTTCTGCATCTAATGACTTGTGATTTCATACGTATAGTATTATAACATCATGTGGTCTCGTGCATATCAAAAGAATTTGTTATACTTATAAGGTTGAAAAAAAGGAAAAATAAACAATGAACCCAATTACATTTGAGATTACACACATAGATAAAAACTCAGGTGCAAGAACAGGAATCTTGCATACACCACATGGTGATGTGGAAACACCAATGTTTATGCCTGTAGGTACACAGGCAACTGTAAAATTCATTTCCCCAGAAGAACTTGTAGAAATGGGAAGTGGTATCGTACTTGCCAATACCTATCACCTATGGCTGCGTCCTGGAGAAGATATCGTTGCCAAGGCTGGCGGCGTACAGAACTTCATGCGCTACCCTGGCCCAATGCTGACGGATTCTGGTGGTTTCCAGGTATTCTCTCTTGCCAAAACACGCAAGATTACAGAAGAAGGCGTTGAATTCAGAAATATCTTAAACGGAGATAAGATGTTCCTTTCTCCTGAAAAGAGCATCCAGATTCAGAATAAGATTGGTGCTGATATCATGATGAGCTTTGATGAATGCATTCCTTTCCCTGCAACATATGAATACGCTAAAAAGAGTATGGAAAGAACATTACGCTGGGCTGAAAGAGGAAAGAATGCCAATAAGAGACCAGATGAACAAGGTATCTTTGGTATTGTTCAAGGTGGTGAATATGAAGATCTCCGTCACTACTGTGCTGAAAAGCTTGTCGAAATGGATTTTCCAGGATACGCCATTGGCGGTACATCTGTTGGTGAAGACAAGGAAACATTTCGTAAAATGGTACAGATGTCTCAGGAAGTACTTCCATTTGATAAGCCACGATATTTAATGGGTGTTGGTGCAGTCAACGATTTATTAGATGCAGTAAGCATGAATATTGATATGTGTGACTGTGTACTGCCTACACGTATTGCACGTCATGGAACATTGATGACTTCCCATGGAAGAATCAATATTCGTAAAGCTCAATACAAAGAAGACTTCAGACCTCTAGATGAAGAATGTGACTGTTATACATGCCGCAACTATACACGTGCATACTTAAATCACCTGTGTCGTGCAAATGAAGGTTTTGGTACAAGATTATTCTCTATCCATAACATTCGTTTCTTGATTAAATTGATGGAAGATGCGCGTACAGCGATCAAAGAAGATCGTTTCAATGAATTTAAAGCAGAGAAGCTTGCAACAATGAAATTTGATGAAAGAGGATTCTAATATGGACTTAAATGATATTAAAACAACAGATTTTGATTATGATCTGCCAGAAGAATTAATCGCACAGACACCTTTGAAAGATCGTAAAACAAGTAGAATGATGGTATTGCATATTCCTACAGGTGAATATGAACATAAGCATTTCTATGATATTGTTGACTATTTCCATGCAGGAGATGTCATTGTCAGAAACAACACACGTGTGATTCCAGCCCGTCTATTTGGCACAAAAGAAGAAACAGGTGCACATGTTGAATTGTTACTCCTTAAACAAATGGAAGATGATATCTGGGAATGTCTTGTAGGAAATGCAAAAGTTGTAAAAATTGATACTGTCGTATCTTTCCATGATGGCAGACTCAAAGCAAAGTGCGTTGAAATTGGAGATAAGGGCTTACGTAAGTTCAAGATGATCTACACTGGTATCTTCAATGAGATTCTAGATCAGTTAGGAGAAGTACCTTTACCGCCATACATTCATGAAAAGCTTAATGATCCAGAACGCTATCAGACAGTCTATTCCAAGATTGAAGGCAGTGCTGCTGCCCCTACTGCTGGTCTGCATTTCACAAAAGAAATCTTTGATGCCTTACGTGCAAAGGGGGTAACGATTGTTGACGTTACATTACATGTAGGACTTGGTACATTTAGACCAATGGACACAGAACACGTGAAAGATCATGATATGCACGCAGAAGTATGCATGATGAGCAAGGAAGCTGCAGATACATTGAACAAGGCAAAAGCAGAAGGCAGAAGAATCTTTGCGATTGGTACAACATCTGTTAGAACATTGGAATCTGTATGGAATGTATATGGCAAGTTTGAAGAATGCTCCTTAGAAACAAAGCTGTTCATTTATCCAGGCTACAAGTATCATACAATTGATGGCATGCTGACAAACTTCCACCTGCCTAAGAGTACTCTGATTATGATGATCTGTGCCTTAGCTGGATATGAAAATGTTATGAATGCATATAAGGAAGCAGTCAAAGAACAATATCGTTTCTTCTCATTTGGTGACTGCATGTTATTAACAAATGAATGAAAAAGATAAACAGGAATATCTTGATTATATATTCTCTCGTAAATCTTCAAACAAACGAAATTTCTACAAAGAATCTTTAAAAGAAATTGAATGTTTCAAAAAGGAACATCCAGATCGTTCTCCTTCCATCGTACTTCATGTATGTTGTATTGTATGTGCATGCTGGCCAATTGATTTCTTAAAGGAAAATGGATTCGATGTAACGATCATGTACAACAACTCCAATATCTGGCCAAAAGAAGAACATGATCATCGTTTAAATGAATTAAAACGATATCTGAAAAAAAGATGGCATGACGAGATTCCATTAATTGTAGAACCATATGACTATGATACGTATGCTTCTACGATTTTAAAAAATCGAAGCAACGATCCAGAAGGATGGAAAAGCTGTTTTGGCTGTTATGCAGAGCGAATGAATCATGCATTTGCATATGCAAATACAAATCACTTTGATTATTTCACTACTGTTATGACATTCTCTCGTCAGAAAGATTCTCAGAAAATCAATGAAATTGGTTTGAATCTTCAAAAGCAATATGATCATACTAAATATTTTGTATCAGATTTCAAGAAAGCCAATGGTGCTCTAAAATCCGAAAAGATCTGTGATGACTATTGTTTATATCGACAGGATTATTGTGGATGTGAAACTTCTTATAAAGAACGTCATCCAAAAGATGCATAAAAAGTGTGCAAAACACACATAAATATGGTATTATCTCGTAGGAATAAAAACAAAGGAGGAATCAGTCTTGAGTAAGGAAGATGCAATCCAGATGGAAGGTGTCGTTGAAGAAATCGCTTCTAACGCATTCAAAGTAAAGCTAACGAATGGAATGGATATCCGTGCTACACTCGCAGGTAAGCTCAGAATCCATCACATTAGAATTCTACCTGGAGATAAAGTAAAGGTTGAAATTTCACCATACGATCTAACAAACGGTAGAATTGTATACAGAAACAAGTAAAAATAGAGAACGCAACGTTCTCTATTTTTTTTAATGCCATGGGAATGTAATCATTCCATATACAAAGATAAAAATGATAAATACTGGAAGAATATAACAATAGATGTATTTCATGCATGAAGGAATCTTGATTCCTTTGCCTGCATTTGCTTCTTTCATAAAATTCTCATACCCCCATCCACACTTCCACGTACAGAAGATAACGAGTGCAAGAGACCCCAATGGCAAAATGAGATATGATACAAGGAAGTCCCAGAAATCCAGCCATGTTGAACCAGATGCGAATGGCTGAAAATGAATCACATTAAATCCAAGTGCAGTTGTTAATGCAAGTACAAAGATAATGGATCCACAAACCATACATCCCTTTGGACGCTGCCATCCTGTCTTTTCACGAACCATTGCCAAGATATTTTCACATACGCCAAGAACTGTAGATAATGCCGCAAATACCATAAACAGAAAGAATAATGTTCCCCACCATCTTCCACCGCTCATATTTTTAAAAACCGTTGTCATCGTATCAAACAGCAAGCTAGGACCAGCACTGACTTCAACGTTATATGTAAAGCACGCTGGAAAGATAATGATTCCAGCAACAATTGCCACAAAAGTATCCAGGAAAACAATGTTTAATGCCTCCCCCATCAAAGATCTTTCTTTCCCAATATAGCTTCCAAAGATTGCCATGCCACCCATACCAACGGACAACGTAAAGAATGCCTGGTTCATCGCACTGACGATCGTATTACCTGAAATCTCAGAAAATCTTGGGATCAGATAAAATGACAAGCCTTCCTTTGCACCAGAAAGAAAGAAGCTGTGTCCTGCTAAAACAAGCATTAGAACAATCAATGCACTCATCATATACTTTGTAATCTTTTCTAGACCATTTTGAAGATTGAAACTCAAAATGATAAAGGATGCTACAAGTGTTACAAATAAAAACAATACATTTACAAATGGATCACCAATCATGGATGCAAAGGAAAGATCCATATAATTTCCACACAAAAACTGAACAAAATAATAAATGATCCATCCAGTTACAACAGTATAGAATGCCATCAAAGAAAAATTACCAACAAGGCATACTTTTCCAAGAATTCCCCATCTGGAATCTTTTTTCGATAGCTTTTGATACATGTACAACGGACTCGCCTGGGAAGCTCTGCCCACACTCAATTCCATGATCATAACAGGAAGACCTAAAACCAGCAAACAAATCAGATACAGCAGCATAAAACTGCCACCACCATTTTGTCCACACATCCATGGAAACTTCCATACATTTCCACATCCTATCGCGCATCCTGCCGATAGCATAATAAATCCAATTCTACTTGCCAAATGATCTCTATGATTCATATAACCCCTCTTTATACACCGTAAAGAGTATTATATCGTGTTTCAAGCAAAAGAAAAAGACGGAAGACAAATCTCCCGTCAATGATTATCTTGTCTTTTCAGCTAAGGCAGCTAAAGCTTCCTTTGGCTGGAAACCTACAATGCTTCCCGCAATCTCACCATTTTTGAATGCGATGAGTGTTGGAATTGACATAATTCCATAACGCTGTGCAATGTCTGGTGTATTATCTACATTGACTTTCACAAACTTGATATCTGTATATTCCTTAGATAATTCTTCTACAAGTGGGCCAACCATCTTGCATGGTCCACACCAGTCTGCATAGAAATCTACAAATACAGACTGATTATCTTTCAATAAAGCATCATATTCATTTGTACTTTGAATAATATTCATAGTAACTTCCTCCTTTTGATACTTAGATAATAAGCTACATTGCATAAAAACTCAATTCAGATGCCCAAAAGAAAAAGAACTTCAAATATTGAAGTCCTTGTGTAAAATTTTAGAGTTTGCTTGCAGCAGCTTCATCCATGATAACTGTTACGTCAGCATGATCCTGCAGGATAGATGCTGGACAGTCAATTGTCTTTTTACCCTTTAACATGCCATATACAGCATCAGCCTTGTTAGCACCTGTAGCAATTAAGATGATCTTCTTTGCACGCATGATAGAAGCAAGACCCATTGTAACTGCCTTTGTAGGAACCTGAGACTTGTCACCTTCAAAGAAACGAGCATTATCAGAAATTGTCTGTTCTGTTAATTCAGCTACGTGTGTTACAGAATCAAATGGTGTGCCTGGTTCATTGAATGCGATATGACCATCAGAACCAATACCTAATACCTGAATAGATACTGTGTGCTTAGCAAGTTCTTCTTCATATTCTCTTGCATTCTTTTCTGGATCATCACCAACACCACTTGGTACATGGATGTTGCAGTCTGGACAATCTAGATAGTTGAATAGATTTTCATGCATGAATGTCCAGTATGTCTGTTCGTGATCTCTTGGAAGTCCAACATATTCATCCAAGTTGAAAGTCAGGATATCCTTATAAGATCTTCCAGTTTCTTCATGATCCTTGATCATGTTCTTATAAAGACCTACAGGTGTAGATCCTGTAGCAAGTCCTAAAATAGGATTTACTTCTGTATCCAAAACACCCTTCATTACCTTAAATGCTTCTAAAGATACTTCATCATAATTCTTACAAACAATTGTCTTAAACATTTCCTTTTTTACCCTCCTGTTCATTAGAAAATTGTGATTGTATAGTCCGCATGAAATTTATCATGTGACTTCAAAATAATTGTTCCTTCTCTTTGTTCAAATGGTACTTTAACTTCAGAGAAATCCGTATGTGAATACCATGGTTCAATACATACAAATGGTGCATTTTCCTTTGACCAGAATGCAAGCCATCTATATCCTTCAAAACCAACAGTGACGCCATGCTTTCCATTTGTTAATGTTGCTTTTGTACTCTTTGGATCTTGCAGAATAATTGTATTTGCAAGTTCTTCACGATCTAGTTTGATACGTGTGCAATCCTTTACATGTGTTACATTGAAATCAGAATTTTCAGCACGTTCTAATTCAATGTAGTAATCTTCAAAGTTTCCACCATCACTTGGACAGTTAAATGCTGGATGCAATCCAAAGTTGAATGGCATGTCACAATCATTTTCATTTGTGATATCATAAGAAACCTTCAATGTCTTTCCTTCTAATGTATATGTAATATGCATTGTGAAATGGAATGGATATTCTTTGAATGTTTCTTCATTGTCTTTCAGTTCCATCACGATTGTATTGTCTGTATGTTCAATACATGTAAAATCAGAATGTCTAGTAAATCCATGATTCCCAGTTACATATTCTTTTCCATTGATGTGAAGTTTCTTATCCCATGTACTGCCTACCATTGGGAATAATGTTGGGTTTCTTCCAGCCCAGAACTTAGGATCCCCTTGCCACATGTATTCATTGTCTGTCGCAACATCACAGAAACTATGAATTTCTGATGCATGTTCATCGACACTCACCAAAGCTTTTTCATTTTTAATTTCAAATAAAGCCATAAAAAAACTCTCCTTAATTTGCACTACCATTATACAACATTAAAATCTTCAAAATTTTTAGATAGCTATAAAAAATTATATATTCCAAAAAAAATTTTCGAACGTTTTCATTTTCTTCTATCTTTCAGCAGCCAAAATAAAAGGCCTAGGAAATCCAGGCCTTCCATGTAATGATTTGATGCAAAACATAAACTGTTCAAATATAACAATTTTAACAGTTGTGAACAGTCACATATATCATATCAATATCTCAATTACGCTTTATTCTTTTCAGCCTGTTCTTCAGCATAAGCCTGATTATCAAGCAGCTTGAAGAAAGGATAAAAGATAACACATTGCACAATGATTGCGACAACAATAGCAATCAAGAAACAAATGCCACCTCTTAAGAAAGCTGCAATAGGAGAAGGAATTACCCACGCTACAGATACAGCAGGATTGAAATTCATACTGTTAATGAATCCAGTTGTTACACTGATCCATGCAACAAGAGCACCTGATAAAGGAGCAAGAATTGTTGGAATCAACATAATAGGGTTATACATAATTGGTACACCAAATACAAGTGGTTCATTAATATTGAATAAGCCAGGAACGATAGCAACCTTATTTAACGCTTTATAACGTTCACTCTTTGCTTTAAACATTACAAGGTTTAAAGATAATGTAGAACCTGTCCCACCCATCATTCCAAATGCTGATGTAATGGCAAATAAGATATACGGAATTGGCAACCCAGCCTGCATAGCTTCAATATTAGCAGTTGTTACAGCTGCAGAAATAGGAGCATATACAGCGTTCACTGGACTTGGATGAATACCAAAGAACCAGAATAGAGAACGAATGACGCAATACAGAATTGGAGTAACAATAGATGTTCCAAGAATATGCATTAATGGAGCCATCAGGATTTCTTTGAAGCATGTAAAGATATCGCCAAATTGTGTTAATGCAAATCCCCATTTTACAAATAATGTTCCTATGAAAATAATCATACATGCGATAATTGGAGTCATTGAGTTACTTACGTTAGGTGGTACCTGTTCTGGAAGGCTGATCTTTACATTATGTGTGATCAGGAAATTATAAATTGCGGTAACGATCAAGCCAGTAAATAAAGCGATGAACATACCGTTACTTCCAAGATTGGATGAAAGCAATGCTGAAACGCTCTCTTCTCCAACTGTTACAGACTGTGGCATTAAAATGATAAATACTGCTAAAGAAGTAATAACGCATGCTCTTATATCCTGCTCTAATGTTTTCGCGTAGCTGTAGGAAACAGAAATAACGACATAGAGTGCAAGCAAAGAACTTGTTGCGGAAATCAATTCCTTTGCAGGTCCAAGGATTTTTATATTTGTCAAAAATGCAATCCATGGTTCAAATGGAAGATTGACAAGAATTGACACAAGGCAAACACCTACAGTCAAACTGATAATGCCCATCATTCCGTTTGTAATCGCCTGGATCAATGGGCTTTGCGACATTTTAGTCGCAAATGGTTGAAGTGTTTTCTCTAGAAAACTTTGTAATTTATTAAACATGAAATGTTCCTCCGATACATATATTTTATTCTATAAGAAAGCGTTTTCCATAGAATTTATTATATGTTGAAAACATTTTCCATGATTTTTTTATATTCAGGCAGCTTTTTGAGAATTATTTCTCTATAAGTTGCATAATTTTTTCTACGCAATAAAAAAAAGCAACTCATATGAGTTACTTATGATTTCTTGGGCCAGTCTAAGATTTGATCCCCTTTGACTAAAAATGCTCTTTTTGCTTCCAATGCAAGTGGTGTGTCTGATAAGGAATCTGAATAGAATTCATCAATTTCTGCATTTGGAAACATCTGATAGAATCTTTTCACCTTTTCTTCACCATGGCAGTTTAAGCCTGTATGCTTACCTGTCTTTGGATCCACAACGGTTGCCATCACATGTTTGATGCCAAGTTTCCTGCAGAATCGTTTGATTGTAAATTCAGGCGAAGCAGAAATCACAACATCATCTTCTTTCTGCTGTTTCAGATAGAATTCTTTCACATGATCCATATGAGAATCCACAAATGCATCTGTTGTACCATCCATATCTTTTACAAATACAAACATATGATATAGATTTTCTTTAAATGTCAGCTTATCTACAACATGCAATCCATAGCCAATCGCATACACAAGTGTTCTTGGTATGGATAATAATGTCTTTGGTCGATTTCGAAACAGCCAAAGAACAAAGTTCGCTGTAGAATCCTGTCGATAAATCGTATTGTCCCAATCATAAACATTCATGGTAAAATCACACTCCCGTTCTTTGGATCTCTTGTCAAAAGATCCGTATATAACCCTGCTGGATGATCAACAAAGGATGAAACATGGCCCAGCACACATGTTATCACTAATGTTAATTCAAGGATCCACTGACCAATCACAGTCCATTCAAACTGTTTATAGATCCAGTAGAAAATCATAATATCTGTAAATGGATTAAAGATAATTTCAAATGCATGTGCGTACATTGCAAGTCCTGTAATACGAGACAGCATTCCCATACATAATGGATTGACAAAGAAGACAACCATTCCTAGAAAAATCATACGCATCATCTTTTCTTCTGGTTTACTGGCACGTGACAAGAATACAAATACACCTGCCCATCTGAAAATATTCAATGCATTGTCCAAAATGCTGCCACTCATAAATAGACATGTAGAAATAGCACTGTTAGAAAAGAAATGAATATACTCAGAATATGGCACTGCATACTGTACTGTAAAGTATCTCAAGAAAAATGTTCCAATCAAGAACACCAGTGGAATCGTCACATAGAAAATCTTAACAGAATGATCAATCAATACATCTTCTACACGAATCATTTTAATATATACAGAACGTTTCAGTCTTGCACAATAGAACAAAATCAGCACGATACTCAAGATAACTGCAGAAACCAGCGAATACTTTGTCAGCCAGGCAATGCAGTAAATAAATACAGGAATCAAGAACGTTGTAATATCAAACAAAGAACGAATCTTTTTTGTATTAAACAAATACACAGCACATAAATATACAAGTTCAAAGCCAATCATCAAGAATCCATTATGCGAAAACATTCCCGCAAACACAACGAATGGAAAAATATATTTTACATTTTCTACTCCACTCTTGATCCATTGATAAAGTGTACACAAAGCTAAAGCTATGAAGAAGATTCTCCAGTTTCCACCATGATATGCACCGGCAATCTCCCAGGAATAAAACTGTGAATAAAAGATAGAAGAAACAATCAATGTAAAGCGGAACCATGGATTTCCAATTTCAAAGCTGTCAATCATGTTCAAACACAGCATTGCAGACATCATCGTCGCAAATAACGCTAATGTTAGTGCACCCTTTTCAAAGTTTCCCTCAAACAGCCAAATCGCAAAACTCCCAAACATTTCATAGCCTTGCAGACGATTATTTTCAAGCATGATGGATTGTGAATTCATATTATTTGCCATCAGCAGCAATTCTCTATCATTCCCAACTGCCAGATTTGTTTTACAAATATAGAACAAACCAAACATCATACTTCCAGCCAGCAATACATAAATAATCCGCCCACGAACAATTGAAGAAGCAATTCCTTTCAGATTCGAAAGTACGCAGACAATCGCAAAAATCAAAACAAGAAATGTACTTCCTTTGATCCATCCAAATGGTCCTCCTAGACAAAGTCTAGGCAAATACAAGATCTCCAATAGAGAAAATAAGATTGCTGCACCAATAGGTGAAGCAAATCCACTTCTTTTAATATGGAATATTTTCAAAAAACTATGTCCCGTACCTTCTGCAAGCAGCACAAAGATACAAGCAATTACAAATGGCATCATTTTAACAACCTCACCGTACTATTATACTTCATATTTGTGCGTTGCCAAAATATCATACAGTTTCTTAACGTGTTCTTAATGATTATTAAGGATTTGCCGCACAATCTTTTTCTTTGCTTTTTCGAAATATCTTCTTGCAACATTTTAGAAAGAAGATATACTAATTGCATAAACGATGAAGAGAAGTAGTACTGAAAGGATGCTTGCACAGAGAGATATCGTCTGGTGAAAGATATTGAAGCGAGTTTCAGGAACGTGTCTTGGAGTTATTCAGTTGAAGATTGCTGAGGCTGAATCGTAAACTTGCGTTAAGAGTTAGAGGTGTCATCTGTAAAGGTACAGATGGAAATTTGGTGGTACCGCGTTTATATAACGTCCAATTTTTTTGATTGGACGTTTTTTTGATGAAAAGAAAACGACGACGAATTCACTGATTGAATTTACGAATGCATAAATAGAAAGAAGAGGAAAAAAACATGAAAAAATTAATGACAACAGTTTTAGCAACAACATTACTAACACTTACTGGATGTTCTTCATCCACATCTGCAAATAGTTCCACAACTGCAGATAACGGTAACGCAACAGTCATCACTGTTGGTATCTCCCCTGACTATGCTCCATATGAATCAGAAAATACAAATGGAGATATCATTGGATTTGATCCAGACATGTGTGCTTTGTTTGAACAGTACCTAACAGACCAGGAAGGCACACCTTACAAAATTGAATTAAAAAAGATGGACTTTGATAACATCGTTACACAGCTGCAAGGTGATCAGATTGACTTAGGTATCTCAGGCTTCACATATGCTGAAGATAGAAAAGTAGAATGGTCTGAACCTTATCTTGGTTCTTCTCAGGTAGCAGTATTGCCAAAAGGATCTTCTATTGCATCTTTAGATGATTTAAAAGGAAAGAAGATTGCCGTACAGACAGGTTCTACTGGTGAAGAAGCAGCAAAAGAAATTGAAGGTGCTGATGTTACTGGATTAAAGAATGCACAGGATATTATGAATGCGTTAAGTGCAAATCAGTACGACGCTGCAGTTGTTGATCTTGGCGTTGCGAAAAACTATGTTTCTAACGGAACATTCACAATGCTTGATGACAGCCTTGTAGATGAACAGAACTATGTCATCGCAAAACTCGGTAATACAGAAATGATTGATAAGATCAATAAATGTATTGAAACTCTTTTAGCAAGTGATGAATATCAGACACTCTGTGATAAGTATGGTCTAACACCACTTGAAACAAAATAAGGAGTGAGGGAAAGTATAAATATGTTTGTCGCATTTCAAGAAGTCTTTACTTTAGCCAATATTCTGTATCTAGCCAAAGGAGCGTTGTTGTCGATAGGCATCGCAGCACTTTCCCTTTTATTTGGCTTGATCCTTGGAACACTTGGCGCTACAGGAAAAAGAAGTAAACATGCATTGCCAAGAGATATTGCCAATGTATATGTCACGATCATTCGTGGTACACCTTTGTTATTACAGATTTTGATCATCTTCTCTGTCATTCCTTCTATGTATACAGCAATTACAGGAAAGATTCTAAGAATTGATCCATTACTCATTGGCGTACTTGCCATGAGTATTAACTCAGGTGCCTACCAGACAGAATTGATTCGTTCAGGTGTCAACGCTGTAGACAAAGGTCAGTGGGAAGCCTGCGAAACACTTGGATTATCCAACTGGAAAACATTAAAGCTTGTCATTCTTCCACAGGCATTCAAGCGTATCGTACCACCACTCATTTCTGAATTTATTACACTGATTAAAGATAGTTCATTGATCAGCTGTATTGGTGCAGTAGAACTGTTAAAAGGTGCACAGATCATCGGTGCACAATATTTCGATGTCATGTCGCCTTACATGTTAGCCGCAATTTTCTATCTTGTGATGACATGTGTTGTATCTATGATTGGAATGAAAGTTGAAAAGAGGTTATCTGTCAGTGATTAAAGTTGAAAATGTATGTAAGAATTTTAATAAGACACATGCTTTACATAACGTGTCATTAGAGGTAAACCAGGGAGATATCATCTCACTGATCGGACCTAGCGGTTCAGGAAAAAGTACACTGTTAAGATGCATCCATGGTCTAGAAACAATTGATTCTGGAAAAATCTATCTCGATGGAGAACTCATGGATCGTAATAACGAAAAGAAGTTTAGAGAACAAAGAAATAAAATGGGATTTGTTTTCCAGCACTTTAACTTATTTCCAAATATGACAGTTCTTGAAAACTGCAAGCTTGCACAAGTAGAAGTACTTCATAAATCTGATGCAGAAGCAGAAACAGTTGCATTAGAATATCTTGATAAAGTTGGCTTGAAAGAAAAAAGAGACAGCTACCCTAACAACCTCTCTGGCGGTCAGAAGCAGAGAGTCGCAATTGCTAGAGCACTATGCATGTCTCCAGATATCATGTTGTTTGATGAACCGACAAGTGCATTAGATCCAGAAATGATCAAAGAAGTACTGGATGTAATGAAAGATCTTGGAAAACAAGGCATGACAATGGTCGTTGTCACACACGAAATGGGCTTTGCGAGAAAAGTAGGAACAAGAGTTGTATTTTTGGATCAGGGTGAAATTATTGAAGAAAATACTGCTGAAGAATTCTTCTCTAATCCACAGTCTGATCGTGCAAAAGATTTCTTATCTAAAGTATTCTATGACTGAAGAAACTTGTATATGCAGGTTTCTTTTTTGCATATAAAAAGCTGTGTTGACTTGTTACAAGTTAGCACAGCTTATTTTTTAGCTCAAATGATGATTTCCACTGCATCCTTGATGATCACAAGAACAATCATGTTCTTCACACGCATGATCATGATGAGAACACTGTGCATTTGGATCATATTCCAATGAACCATTTAAATACTGTTCAACAGCTGCATCAGCATCTCCACTGACACCACCAAACAACGTAATATTCATTGAACGCAATGCATTCTGTGCCCCCATACCAATACCGCCGCAGATGAGAACATTCACACCTTCAATCATAAGAAACATCGCCAATGCACCATGTCCCTGTCCGTTTGTATCTACAATTCTTGAAGATACTACTTTGTTATCTTGAATATCATAAACTTTAAACTGTTGTGTATGACCAAAGTGCTGGAAGATCTGACCATCTTCATATGTTACCGCAATTTTCATTTCATTCTTCTCCTATACCCAGACAGTATTGTAACACAAAAGGAAGCCTGTTTTAGACTTCCCATGTTTTTTAATATTGAGGCATTGCAGGGGCAGCTGCTTCCTTGGCAGGAATATCTGCAACTGCAGCTTCTGTTGTAATGAATAAGCCAGAAATACTTGCAGCATTCAATAAAGCAGAACGTGTTACCTTTGTAGGATCAATAATACCCTTGGCAAACATATCTACCCATTCACCATTCTTAGCATTGAAGCCAATGTTTTCTTCCTGCATTAACTGTTTTTCTAGAATTTCATTTCCATCATAGCCAGCATTTTCAGCAATCTGCATGATAGGACACTTCAAAGCATCTAGAACAACATTAATACCTCTTTGTACATCAATTGTTTCATCCTTTAATGTATCCTTGACAGCCTTTAAAGCAGTAATCAATGCAAGACCACCACCAGTCACAACACCTTCACTGACTGCAGCCTTAGTAGCATTCAAAGCATCTTCAATTCTTAGCTTCTTGTCTTTCAGTTCTGTTTCAGTTGTAGCACCAACCTTGATCAAAGCGACACCATTTGTAAGCTTGCCAAGTCTTTCCTGAAGCTTCTTCTTATCGTAATCACTCTTTGTGTTTTCGATTTCTTTCTTGATTCCTTCAACTCTTTCAGCAACAACACCAGCATCACCATTGCCATCAATGATTGTTGTCTTATCCTTGCCAACGATAACCTTCTTAGCAGAACCAAGATCTTCAACCTTCATATCCTGTAAGTTCATGTTGAGATCCTTTGCATAGAAGTTTGCACCTGTCATAGCAGCGATATCAGCTAACTGGTTCTTAGCATTGTCACCAAATCCAGGAGCCTTTGTCGCAACAACATTGAATGTTCCACGCAGCTTGTTGATGATCAAAGTAGACATCACTTCATTATCAAAGTCATCCGCAATAATCATCAAAGCCTTGTTAGACTTTACAACTTCTTCAAGAACTGGAAGAATTTCCTGAATTGTATTGACCTTCTGATCTGTTACCATGATCAATGGATTTTCAAGTGTGACTTCATTCTTATCATGGTCTGTTACCATATAAGGAGAAACATAACCCTTGTCATACTGCATACCTTCTGTCATTTCTAATGAAGTTTCAAAAGATCTGGATTCATCAACATTGATAACACCGTCATTGCCAACCTTTTCCATAGCTTCAGCAATGATAGAACCAATTTCTTCACTGCCGCTGGAAATTGTAGCAATATTCTTTACATCATCATTTGTTGTAACCTGATGACTTTCTTCAAGAAGCTTTTCAGCAACCGCATGTGCTGCCTTTTCAATACCTTCTCTCATCAATACTGGGTTTGCACCCTTATCTACTGCCTTCAGGCCATTTGTAATCATAGCCTGTGTCAGGATTGTAGCAGTTGTTGTACCATCACCAGCAAGTTCATTTGTATTATTTGCGGCTTCATATACAAGCTTTGCACCCATATTTTCAAACTTGTCTTCAAGTTCAATTTCCTTAGCAATTGTTACACCATCATTTGTGATAACTGGAGAACCATAGCTCTTTTCAAGAACAACGTTTCTTCCTTTTGGACCTAATGTAACCTTTACCGCATCAGCGAGCTTATTGACACCATCGAGCATTCCATCTCTAGCGTCTTTTGCATATCTAATTTCCTTAGCCATAAATCATTACCTTCTTTCTTATTCAACAACTGCGAGAATATCTTCAGCCTTGATAATGAGATATTCCTTGCCAGCATCTTTTACTTCTGTTCCAGAATACTTTTTATAGATAACATGCTGAGAAACCTGTAAATCAATTGGTGTAATTTCACCCTTGTCATTTGTTTTACCTGGACCAACAGCGACTACAATACCGTGACTTGGTTCATCTTTTGCTTCTTTTGTTGTAAGAATGATTCCACTTTGTGTTTTTTCTTCTTCTTTTACTTTTTCTAATACTACGTAATCATGTAATGGTTTTAACATACAATTACCTCCATTTTTTCTTAGCACTCACTCATTAAGATTGCTAACAATAGTTATTATAGCCGCAAATAGCACTGAGTCAAGATGAGTGCTAAAATAATTTTAATAATTTCAAACATTTTACAAATCCTCATCCATACCACATCCATGCTAGAATAAATACATGAAAAATTTAAGTTTAGAATATTCTAATGATGCAGCATTATTACCAGTTGCATTATTATGTTTTCTTTTCAGCACTGTTATCTGGATTTGTTTTTACTTCATCAAAGAAAACAAAACACAAAAAGAAACAAACAAAGAAGTTCCTGTCTTATCGTTTGTTCATTCAACAAAACCATATCCATCTTACAGAAAAAAAGATATTCGTAATATTATATGGATTACAGGAATTTACGCAATCATTTCTTTCTACCAGCTTGGCTCTCTTACATTTCCTTCGACAACATGGCAGCCATCCAAAACAGGACAGGATATTGTCTTCGAGCTAAAAACAGATACAAACTTTGATGCAATCTATACGATCTATGGTGAAGGAGATAACAACTCCAATCCAGATACATATCAATTAGGCACAGAAGGCATACAAATCTATGGATCCAATGATCATCATTCATGGGATCAGATTGCTACATTGAAAAAAGGATCTATTTATCAGTATCAGATCATTGAAGGAAACTGGAAATATAAATATGTATGGCTGAGAAGTACAAACAAAAATAACTCTTTAACAGAAATTGGTCTAAGAAGTACTTCACATACATCTTTTGTTCCATTGAGCATTGAAATGGATGGGCAAAAAGACAGCCAATATCCAGCTACTTTATTAATTGATGAACAAGATAAGCTTGTATTACATCCAACATACTATGATCAGTCTTACTTTGATGAAATCTATCATCCAAGAAATGCATGGGAAATTGCCAATGGACAAGACATGTACGCTACTGTTCATCCACTGTTTGGCACAAATACGATGGCATTATTTATTAAACTGTTTGGAATGTCTCCATTTGTATGGAGACTGCCTGGTGCTTTGGTTGGGGTATTTATGATTCCACTCATGTATGGCATTGCTAGAAGATTGTTTCATAAAACATCCGTTGCAACAATTGCATCGATTCTATTAGCGTTTGATTTCATGCATTTAACAACTTCAAGAATTGGAACACTGGAACCATTCAGCATCTTCTGGATTATGGTGATGTTCTATTACATGATTCGTTACATTCAGATGAGCTGGTATGATACAACATTCTTCAAACAGTTGAAATACTTAGCACTCTGTGGAATCACAATGGGAATTGCGATCGCCACAAAATGGACTGCATGCTATTCTGCAGTTGGCTTAGCCATTCTGTTATTCACATATTTCTTCATTCAATATCTTGACTATAAAAAAGCAAAAAAACATTTAAAGAATGCACATCTTGTGCCAAGTGAAGAAACATTCGCTGCACATATTACAGAAGTGTTTCCAAAACGCTTTGCAATCACAATTGGATTATGTTTTATTTTCTTCATCTTTATTCCAATCATCATTTACGCAATTTCATATATTCCTGATCGTGTATGGAAAAATGATGGATGGTCTTTCATGAATGTATGGAAACAGTGTGAATACATGTTTCAATATCATTCTTCATTAAATGCAACACATCCATATTCCAGTACATGGAAACAATGGCTTTTAGATCTTAGACCAATCTGGTACTACAACGGATATGATGTCAATAACAGTCAACATACGATTTCCTGCTTCTCTAATCCACTGATGACGTGGCTGTCACTAGGAGCAATCGTATTTACAGTATTGGATGGAATTCGTACAAAAAAACTATCCTCATTTGTCATTGCCATTGGATATATCACAGCATTAGCCCCTTGGATGATCATTACACGCTGTGTATTTGCATACCACTTCTACCCAACGTCAATCTTTGCGATATTATCGATTGCTTATTTATTTTCATACTTATGGGAATATGGCATTGTGGGAAAAAGTGTCGTTTGCTTCTATATTGTTATGTATATTTTATTGTTTGTTGTGTTCTTGCCGGCAACTGCTGGTTTTGCCACAACAAATACATATATTAAATCACTAGAATGGTTCAGCACATGGTACTTTGGTTAAAGAAGAAATGGAAAGATATTGCATTTGCATGTTTAATTACATGCCTTTTCCTTCTGCCATACATCACAAAAGATTTTCTAGGCATTGAACACGATACATTCTTTCATGTATCTAGAATTGAACAATTATCAAGAGCAATACAGCATGGTCAATTCTTTCCTGCTCTCTATCCCTATGAAAATCATCACTATGGATATGCTTCCCCTCTTTTCTATTCGGATGTATTCCTTATCATTCCTGCACTACTGCATCTTTGTGGTGCATCATTAGCATTTTCTTATCAATTGACTGTTGGTATTGCTTCTTTTCTTTCTGCATATGCAATGATTCAATTAGCAATGCACATCACAAACAAGAAAGGCATCAGCTATATCGCTTCGTGTGCATATTTATTCTCTAATTACCGAATTACAGATGTTTATGTCAGAGGTGCACTTGGAGAAATCTTTGCCTTTGCTTTTCTTCCCTATATGTTATTAGGCATCTATCAGATCATTTATGAAAATAAATCATGGCTTACATTGACCATTTCATTAACTTTCTTAGCGTTATCACATAATCTGACATTTCTAATGGCAAGTATTCTATGTGCGATTCTATGTATCATTTCTATACCACGATTAAACAAAGAGAAATACATACATATCTTTCTAGCAGTATGCTTTGCCTTTCTATTATCATTCTTCTTTACAATTCCAATGATTGAACAGCTACGTTCTCAACAATTCATTGTGAACTATTATGGAAGCAATTCTAACCTTGCCGCAAATGCAATGGATACATGGCAATATTTTGTGAACAAGACAATCTTCGGCTATAGTGGAAATACGTTAGAACACGCAAAAACAATGACTGTCAATGTCGGATGGTTTTTAACATTTATTCCACTGACATATATATTCACAAAGAAAAAGAATCCATTTGTATCAACAATGTTGATTCTTGGCTATATTTGCCTATTATTACCATCCACTTTCCTTCCATGGGACATTCTGCCATTACAGATCATGCAGTTTCCATGGCGTTTTAACACATTAACCGTACTTCTATTATCAATACCAGCATCCATTGGCATCTATTCCCTATGGAATAAAAAATACGTATCGTATATCATCATCACAATCTTATCCATCGAATGTATCTATCATATTATTCCATGTTACTCACGTACATTTGGAATAACATCTGAAACAACATGGCAAGACATCCTCGATGGAAAGTTATGTGATCCTTGTTACAGTGCATACTATGTACGTGTAGAGCTTGCTGGCGGAGATTATCTGCCACTCAATTCTCCAGATTTCCGTCTTCGTACAACAAATATCAAAGATTCATCTGGAAATGATTTAAAACTTCTCTATGCAACAGACTATGACACTCTCACATTCAATACTTCAACATTAGAAAAAGATACAACTCTTGTACTACCAAAAACATGGTACAAAGGCTATGCCATATATGAAGTCCATGGAAAGCAAAAAACAAAAGTAAATTGTTATGCAAACTATGAATCCATGGTTACATTCAAAGCAAAGAAAAATAAAACATATATTCTAACCTATGAAAATACGCCGATTCGAAACATTAGTTTTATCATCAGTGGAATCAGTCTTATCATTTTGTTATTCTTAAGCAAAAGAGTGAAGTAATCAAACTTCACTCTTTTTTCTATCAAAAAAATCAACTATTTCTAGTTGATCTTATTTCGTGGAGGTTAACGGGCTCGAACCGCTGACCCTCTGCTTGTAAGGCAGATGCTCTCCCAACTGAGCTAAACCTCCATATCATTCAACTTGATATCTCAATCAAGCAATAAAAATGATATCAAAATGTTCATAAATAGTCAACGATTATTTTTTTTAAATTCTAACTTGTCCATTTCCGTGGATCACATACTAATTCTTCAGAATTTTTTTACTGCCCAGTTTTCAACATGCAATCCATCTACTCTTTCAAATTCAGATGTATTATTCGTTACAACAACCATATCTTTTGCACGCGCAATAGAAGCTATCATCATATCCATTGCACCAATGATTTTCCCTTCTCTTTCAAGAGAAGATCGAATATGACCGTACTGTTCTGCTGCTGATGCATCAAAATCAATGATTTCAAACGACGATAAAAATAAAGTTAACGCAATACGATTTCTTACAGGATATTTACTTTTATTCACACCATACATTAACTCAGCATATGTAATCGTAGATATAAAAATATCATTTGGATCATGTAAAAATAAACACTCCAAAACCTCTTTTGGTTTATTCTTTATCGCATAAATACAAATATTGGTATCTAGAAGATATTTCATAATATGTTTCTAGTTTCACTTTCTAACTGTACTCTTTCTTCACACATAAAGTCATCTGAAAAAGCATCTAAACTTTCAAGAAAACCTGACCACTGATTCTCTTTTGGAATCAACAAAACAATATCTCCTATCTTCTTGATAGCAACTTCATCCGATTGAAATCTACATTCTTTTGGCAAACGAACTGCCTGACTTCTCCCATTTTCAAATACTTTCGCTGTCATCATAGATAAATACCTCCTGATATCAAAAGTATATATCTTGGTATATATTTTTTCAATATTTCTTTCCATTTTCTATTTAAATCCTCCTTTCATTAATATTCACAATTTTTATTCACTTTCCAAAAAAAAAGTAGAGATTACTTACATTTCGTCTCTACTTCTTATGTAATACATTTTCTAATGCACGTGACAGTTCATCAATTTCAATTGGTTTTGATACAAACCCATTCATACCACATTCCAAAGCACTTCTACGATCTTCCTCAAAGGCATTGGCAGTCATAGCTAGAATTGGTATATTCTTCAATTCAGGATTGTCTAATGCACGAATACATTTCGTAGCTTCATAGCCATTCATGACTGGCATCTGTACATCCATTAAAATACAATCATATGTTTCTTCAGGTGCACTCTTCACCATTTCCACAGCCACTGCACCATTTTCAGCTTTGTCCACAACAAATCCATACCCTTCAAGAATTGCTTCTGCAATCTCTCGATTCAATTCATTATCTTCAACTAAAAGCAGATGTTTGTTTTGAAAATCAATTTCTTTCCGTATACTGTCAGATTCATTTTCTGCACAGATTTTTTTACCAAGCGCATGCATTAACGTTTCTCTTAAATCAGACATAAACATTGGTTTTGCACAGAATGCCGTCACACCAGCTTCAATTGCTTCTGCTTCAATATCAGACCAGTCATAGGCAGTCAGAATAATGATTGGTGTATCATCTCCCAAGTTTCGAATTTGTCTTGTTACTTCAATGCCATTCATATCTGGCAAACGCCAGTCAATGATATAGGCATGAAATGCATCACCAATTTCCATGGATTGTTTTGCACGAAGAACTGCTTCTTTTCCAGAAAGTGTCCATTCAGAACGCATTCCAACTTTCACAAGCATCTTTGTAACACTGTCACAAGTATTGAAATCATCATCTACAACTAAAGCTTTCAAACCTTCCAGTTCTTTAATTTTTACAGAATGATGACTTACAGATTGTATGCGTAATGGCAGACGAACAATGAACTCAGTTCCTTTTCCCTGTTTTGTCTGAATCTGGATTGTTCCACCCATCATATCTACAATATTCTTCGTAATTGCCATACCAAGACCAGTACCCTGGATCTTGCTGACAGTCGATGTACGTTCACGCTCAAATGAATCAAATATTCTGTTTAAAAATTTTTCGCTCATGCCAATACCGTTATCTTTAACACGAATTTCATATAGTCCACTGTCTTTTCCAGGACTTGCAAGCTGAGCGAGTCGAACAGAAACCGTTCCACCAGATGGTGTGAACTTGATGGCATTGGATAAAAGATTCAACAAAACCTGATTCAGTCTTGTCTTATCACAATACACATCCTCATCCACAACATCCATGACATCCATATACAATTCCAGCTGTTTTGCTTGAATCTGTCCACTGATGATTGTTTTTACATCATGGAGAACATCCGCAAGATTTACTTCTGTTTCTTCTAGATGAATTTTTCCACTTTCAATACGACTCATATCAAGAATATCATTAATTAATGAAAGCAGATGATTACTTGACGCAAGTATCTTGCCTAGATAATTCTGTACTTTTTCCTGATTACCGATATTGCCTGCCGCAAGTGTAGTAAATCCAATGATTGCATTCATTGGCGTTCTGATATCATGAGACATATTGGAAAGGAATGTACTCTTTGCACGATTTGCGGTTTCTGCAGCACATACAGCTTCTGATAAAGCCATATTTCTTTGCTTGTCTTCTGTACGATCTGACATCACAATGATGTACTTTTCTGTTTTATCTATCACTGTTTGTGAGCTACTCAGTCATTGAATGGTCGTGCATCTACATGCTTGACCACAAGCCGATAATTTGAAAATATACCCAATCTTACAGTCCGAAGGGCTATGAATCAGCATATATCTTCTTATTACATTCCATACATGGACATGCCATGTACAGAAAGCGGTAGTTCATATGTTCTACAGGACGGAAACAGTGTTTCCTGTAGAATCGGTGTTTTCAATTGTTGCATCTGCCATTCAAGATGTCTGTCATCCAGAAGCCTGATCAGCCTGGATTGCATTTCTTTGTGGTTCTTTGCATCCTTGCACAATTTAAGAAGTTCCCTGTCTGCTGCACGGTTTCTGATGTTTACTGCACCAACATGGTCAGCATCATCTTTATAGCCACAACATCCGCATTTGAAAAGCTTACTGTTTACTGTACTGCGATTTTCTGCATTACGATAGCTGCAGGTTGGACATGTCTGACTTGTAAAATCTGGCGGTACTTCTACATAGTCATATCCATACCAGTTAAGTTCAGACATGAGCTTCTGCTGAAGCTTGCCACGAGCAAATGTAGACAGGTCTGACTTGTAAAATCTGGCGGTACTTCTACATAGTCATATCCATACCAGTTAAGTTCAGACATGAGCTTCTGCTGAAGCTTGCCACGAGCAAATGTAGACAGGTCTCCATTCAGTTTGTGAGATTTTTCAAATTCTTTGATATCAAGCAGCTCAAGCACAGTCAAAGTATCATGCGTAATACATGACATATATGCTTTTACATCCTGTTTGATTTCATGATTCAGCATATTGTAGTAGCACGCTTCTTGCGATACGGTGCATCTGCTGTGCGTATCATGTGTTCCAGTCTGTCCATCTTCTGAATGAGAGAACGTCTCACATCCAAAGGAAGGTTCTTATGGTGACGCACATAATAGCTGATGCTCCTTTTCTTGTTACGCAGTCTGCTTAACTGTGCAAATGCTGGTTCAACCTCACGATGGTAATAGTCAATAACTTCTTTCATGGATCCAATGGAACGGCCATCAGACAGAAAGAATCCTTGATTCCTGTATCTACTCCCATACAGACGGCTGTATCAGGCTTCCTGAATGATTTTGCATAAGACCATCCAATACGGACTTTTGTACCTTCCGGCTTGACTGTTACCGCAGCAGCCATCCTGTTAGCTTGAATCTTATGCAATGAATGCCTGCTTGTATTGATCGGAATTGAAATACGATTACCTTTTACAAAAGGGTTTGAGAGCGTGATAACATACGGCATTGCAGTATCGGTAGACGGCTCGATTTTCATCAGTCTGCTGTCAAAAGGAATCGCTTCACTTATAACATGAGGTATCCTGAATTGAACGGAAACCATATCATACAGATCACAAAGTTCAATCATCTGTTCTTCGAACTCATCAGCAGACATGTTCTGCAGCTGTGCAATGCAGTCCAGATAGAAAGCCGTGTCTTTCCTGTTTCGTACAGCATTGACAACTTCATTCAGGCAGGCAGTCATTTCATCTTTGGTCACACCATCAAGGCACAAGCCAAACAGCACCTTGGACTGGCAGAAGATGGAATCAATTGTCTTGAGCATTTCCAGACGGATTGCATCCAGCCTGTTTGACAGTTTTGTAAAAGCAGTATCAAATGCATTCTGACAGAATGCAGAGTTAATGTTTTCAGGACGTAACTGTTTTTGAATCTGGCGAACATAAGAATCCTTCTTATCGTTCTTGATAAGTTGTACATGAATATCTGGAACAGCCATCAAAGCCTCGATATTGAAGTTGATCAGTTCAACATATTTGTGTTCCATCTGCCAAAGCAAGTCTAGTTTTCCTTTGTTTGGTTTTCCAAACAAAAACACGCTTTTGACAGGTGAAGCTTCAAATTCAGAACTCTTTTTCTTACATGCTTTTGGCATAAAATATGTCTCACTTACTACATATATTATACCATGATAGAACGATGAAATATAGCTTATTTATGCGAAAATATTGAGCTCCCCATCTTGAAATAAGTGGAAGAATGGCGCTTTCATCTCGGTCATTGAATGACCGAGGATTCTCGCTTTGTTTCCTAAATAAATGAACTGTCTTTATTACAAATGCAATTCATTTTTTAAAGCTTTTTGTATAATTTTAGATGATCTACAATCATTAATGCATTTGTTCTACAGAAATGGAAAGACCTAAATTTCTAAATATTTTTAAAAGTGTTCCTAGATTTGGTGTAATTTTTCCTGATTCTATTCTTGCAACAGATGATTGAGGGATTCCACACATCTGTGCAAGTTCTCTTTGTGATAAACCTAATTTATTTCTTTGTTGAACCATTGCTGAAACAACAGCAGCTATTTCTTCAGTTTCGTGAATATCTTTTGATAAATCAGGATCAACATTTTTCACATGTTCTTTATATTCATTCCATGTTTTCATTTTCTTTCTCCTTCTTTTGTAAATACTCTTTTCTTTCTTGTTTCGCTTTTTTTATTTCCCTCTTAGGAGTTTTTTGAGTTTTTTTACGATATTGATGTAACAAAACATAAGTGCCATTTTCAAAATAAAAGAAAAATATTCTATTAACACCTGATCTTAATTCCCATATTCCATCTTCTAAATGCTTTATGATATTTTCATTTAAGTTCACACCATTTCTTTGAAGAAGTTCAATATATAAACTTATTTGTCTATATTGAATGCGTGCATTTTTATCATTTTTTGATTTCTTTCTCAGTTTCTCCAAAAATTTCCAAATTAAAACTTCACCATTCTTTGTAATATAAAATTCTATTGTATATGACATGGTATTCATCCTTTCTTAGAACAAACACCATTCCATCTGAATGATAGCATTAATGCTATCATTCATCAATACTTTTTGGTGTTCTAATATACATATTCACAACTTTTATTCATATTCCAAAAAAAAATCCCAAAGATTTCTATCTTCAGGATTACAAATGCAATTCATTTTTTAAAGCTTTTTGTAGAATTTTTGAAAGACTTAATCCATTTTTTGTTGCGAGTTTATCCATCCATTCAGGAATGGAAACTGCTTTTCTGACAGCTCTTGTAGAATGTGCCTCTTTCCATGCATAATCATCATATGCAATTGCAGAAACACATTCATCTCGATATTGATTAGAAATAACTTCCATAGAAGATGGTTCAGGAATTACATTTCCTATATCTTCTTGTGCATTGATCCATTCTCCTAATGCATCTTCTGCCATTGTACATGCTTCTGGAAAATCTTTACCTTGTGAAAGACATCCTTTCAGATCAGGAAATTCAACCCAATATGCATTTTCTTCTTTATGAAATACTGCAGGATAATACTTTTTCATATGTCTCTTTGGCTATGTTGAAATATCATTTTAAATTAGCTTCTCTTAGAATTGCATTCTCAATTCCTTTTCCTAATTCTTTTGCGTGACGTGGAATAGTAATCGTTACTTTAGTTACTGGGTTTGTATATTTTGTATGTCGTGTTCCTTCTCTGACAATCGTAAAACCATTTTTCTTAAGCAACCTTCCCATTTGTTTAGGCGTCAATGGCATAGCCTTCTCCTTCCAAACGAATACTATTGCATAAAATTATATAAGTCAATAAATTTTTATATAATTTTACATAATATATTACTCATTTCATATTCACTACACTATACATATTCACAGTTTTTATTCATATTCCAAAAAAAATCCCAAAGATTTCTATCTTTGAGATTTCATTTTCTTATGCTCTTAATTCTGCCTTCACTCTCTTAGCTAAGTTATCTAAGATCTTGTTGTATGCATCTGTAATTTCATCATCTTTCAATGTATGATCAGCCTGATATGTCAGTTTCAATGCAACGGACTTCTTATCTTCTGCTACATGTTCACCTTCATAAACATCGAATACTTCAACATTAGAAAGAATATTCTTCACTCCAGCTGTTGTAATTGCACGTGTAATATCCTGTGCACTGACTTGCTTATCTACAACAAATGCCAAGTCTCTTGTCACTGCAGGGAACTTAGGAAGTTCTGTAAATTTAATTCTTCCAGCCTTTGCTTCAAAGATTGGATCAAGTGTCAATTCCGCATATGTAACGTTCTTTAGGTCAAACTTCTTTGCATAATCAGGATGTAATTCGCCAAATACACCAAGCTTCTTGTTTCCTAAAGAAATCACAGCACTTCTATATGGATGGAAATGTGTTGTATCCATCTTGTTTTCTTCAATCTTGATTCTTGAGCCAGTAAAGCCAAGTCTCTGCAGCCAGTTGAGAACAATACCCTTCATTGCATAGAAGTCACCCTTGAGAGAAACATGTCTAAGCTTGTCATCCATGTAGTTGCCATCTAATACAATTGCAAGTCTTTCTTCTTCTACACCCGTAGCATATACTTTAGAGATTTCATAGAAAGCATTGTCTGTATTAGAATGAGCTTCATTGTACTGAACAACTTCCATAACAGAGTTAATGAGATTTGTTCTTGTATATTTTCTAGCTTCACTCATAGGCATTGCCAGTTCTACTGGATTTTCCAATGCATTGAAACCATTCTTTGCATAGTCTTCATTGACCAGTGTATATGTAACAATTTCATTTAAGCCGCTTGCCATCATTGCTTCTCTAGTAGTTGCACGAACCTGCTGAATATTGCTTCTTTGACCAACCGTAGCAGATACATTTGGCAATGTACTTTCCAGTGAATCAAATCCAAGTAAACGAATAACTTCTTCATCAATATCTGCAGTTCCTTCAATATCAATACGGTAGCTAGGAATATGACAAGTAATTTCATCACCATTGACTTCTGGTTTGAAATCCAGCCATTTCAATGTTTCTACAACTTCATCCATTGTAAAATGTGTTCCAAGTAAACCATTGCAATGTGTCAATGTTTCAACAACTGTCTGTGGCTTATATGTCATTTCACCAGCCATGACTGTCTTTTCAAATCCAGATGCATCCGCATATTCACTTAATAACTGAACAGAACGATCCATTGCCTTCTGCATTGCACATTCTTCAATACCCTTTGTAAATCTCTGTGCAGCTTCAGTAATAAGATTCAAACGAATCGATGTTCTACGAATAGAAGCATGATCAAACTTCGCAGCTTCAATAAAGATACTATCTGTACTTTCATCGATCATACTTTCTTCACCACCCATGATACCAGCAATACCAGTTGCTTCACCATTTGTAGTAATTAAGATATCACCCTTTTGAATATCAAATTCAGCACCATCTAATGCTGTCATTTTCAATTCTCTATCATCCACAACAGTAATTTCATGTGCAGGTAATTTCTTGAGGTTGTAGTAGTGTAATGGCTGACCTGTTTCCAACATAACGAAGTTAGAAATATCTACAACGTTATTGATAGAATTCATACCAGCTGCATTCAAATACTGCTGCATCCACTTAGGAGAAGGACCAACCTTAACATGGTTTACAACCTTACCTAAATAGCATCCACACTTTTCACTCTTTGTGAATACTTTAAAGTCACCTTCTTCACCAACATCTGCCTTATTTGCATAATCTGGCCATTTTACTTCTCTATGTAAAATTGCGCCAACTTCTTTTGCCATATTCCACATAGAAGAGCAATCAGCTCGATTTGGTGTTAAAGATACATCTAAGATCGTATCATCTAAACCAAGATAGCCAAGAACATCCGTTTCACCAACAGGTGCATCTTCAGGCAATTCTTCAATCCCATTGATCTGATCTTCTCTTAATGCCTTCTTATCAACACCAAGTTCAAATAAAGCACATAACATACCATTACTTTCTAAACCATGTAATGGTTTTGCTTCAATCGTAATGCCAGGCAATTTAGCACCAGGAAGTGCAACGATAACTTTCAAACCTTTTCTACAGTTTGGTGCACCACAGATGATCTGATATGTCTTGTCACCAACACATGTCTGTGTCTTATGTAAATGTGTACCTTCAACATCTTCACATTCAACAACTTCACCAATTACCAATCCTTCAGCATAAGCCATTGCTTCAACGCCTTCAACTTCAAGACCAGCAGTAGTCATCTTATCTGCCAACTCTTCAGGAGTAATATCAGAAAGATCTACATATTCCTTTAACCATTTATAACTTAATCTCATCTTTAATTTCCTCCAGATTAGTCAAATCTATCAAACATCTTTAAGAATCTAGCATCATTGATATAGAAGTTACGAATATCATTGATACCATACTTCAACATTGCAACTCTTTCTAGACCAACACCAAATGCAAATCCACTGCACTTATCAGGATCAAATCCATTCATTTCCAATACATGTGGGTGAACCATACCAGCACCAAGGATTTCAATCCATCCACTGCCCTTACATACATTGCATCCCTTACCATTACAGAAAGGACAAGATACGTCTACTTCTACTGATGGTTCTGTAAATGGGAAGTAAGATGGTCTGAAACGAATCTGTCTGCCTTCACCAAACATCTTATTTGCCAAGAATTCAAGTGTACCCTTCAAGTCAGCAAGTGTAACATGTTCACCTACAACAAGACCTTCACACTGCATGAACTGATGTGAATGCGTTGCATCATCATCATCTCTTCTATAAACCTTACCAGGACAGATGAGCTTAATAGGTGTTTGACCATGTGCCTTTTCTAATTCTCTCATCTGCATCGCTGTTGTATGTGTTCTGAGTAATGTATTTGGATCAATATAGAATGTATCCTGCATATCTCTTGCTGGATGATCCTGTGGAATGTTTGCTAATTCAAAGTTGTAGTAATCTTGTTCGACTTCTGGACCTTCTGCAATCTTATAGCCCATACCTAAGAATAAATCTTCTACTTCCTTTTGGATGAGCATCAATGGATGACTTGTTCCAATACGGATAGAATCACCTGGCAGTGTAATATCAATCTTTTCCTTTTCTAGTCTTAAAGCAGTCGCAGCTACTTCTAATTCTTGTTGCTTCTTGTCTAATGCTTCACTGACTTCCTGCTTGCAGACATTGACTTTCTGACCAAATGCTGGCTTTTCTTCCTTTGGAAGATCCTTCATTTCTTTCATTAATGCAGGAATCAAACCTTTCTTTGAAAGGTATGTGTTTCTTACTTCCTGTAATGCATTTAAGTCACTTGCGTTATTGATTGCTTCAAGCGCCTGTGACTGCACTTCACTGATTCTGTCACTCATATTTTTTAACCTCCAGATAAAAATAAAAACGTTCCATAAACAGGAACGTTTGAATTAACGCGGTACCATCCTGATTCGTATCATAATAGATACGCACCTTGATTCACTCGTAACGTGAGTTTAAACGGAAGGGATTAGCTTCACATGGAAAAGTGAACTCACTGAACACATATCAGAATCTTTTCAGCATATAGATTCCTCTCTGAGATATGCTTCTTTCAGCCATATTCTTTTCTCGTAACGTTTTAACAGGCTTCATTATACCGTTTTAAAAGATTTGTTGCAATGATTAATGGACTGAGAAATTTATTTCTTAGTTACTATTCACCGATAAATGAATAAATATAAAAGCTGTCAATAGCAGTTATCCA
>OLPO01000466.1_pt1 | contig 32989 bp, 34 predicted proteins | sample 1672831 | NCBI WGS metagenome assembly OLPO01 (sample SAMEA3136728, study PRJEB25190) | human gut metagenome
GTTCCTAGCTCCCGAAACCAGTCTCCCCACCCGCTGTCCTTTCGGGGCGTCCGGCCTCCGGCCTCCGGCCTCCACAGGCAACTTCCATATTTTGCTGAAAATACTCCACCAAAATTTTAGTCACAACCGAATTCATTGTCCGTGCAAATGCCAATCCAATAATCCGTGACCTTCCCGGCTCAAGTGGTCTGCTCTCGACATCATTTGCAAATGCTTTCATAACCAGTTCCTGAGAAATCGTTACTCCAAGCCCGCTTTTTACAAATGCCATAATCAACGTATCATCCCGGAAACTGTAAGATGTCTTCGGCTTCTTTTTGCAGCTTTCCAGCAAATGCAAAATATCATTATCACACCCCGGCGTTTCTATAATAAACGGATATTCTAATAACTCCTCCAGTCTCACACTTCTTTTTTCAGCAAGAGGATGTCCTTTCTTTATTACTGCACAAAGAGGATCTTCACACAATGGATAAAATTTCAAATCATCCGCAACAATAGATGACAAAAATCCGCAGTCCACTTGTCCATGAATAATCCAGTTTCTGATTTCATCATAGTTTCCATCAAAAATCTGCACTTCAACCTGCGGATATTTTTCATTAAAAAAATGGATCACGTCCGGCATCCACAATGCTGTTATACTGGAAAAGCTGCCAATTCGAAGTTTTCCTTCTATTTTGTGATTAATGTTAAATGCTGCCTGTCTGAGTTTATCTTTCTGATTTGCCATCTCCTGTATATAAGGAAGCAGTCTCGTTCCATTATCCGTCAGCGTTACTCCTTTTTTCGCTCTTGCAAATAATTGCACACCCAGTTCTTCTTCAAAAGCTGCCATCATCTGGCTAATACCTGACTGTGTATAGTTCAGTGCCTGTGCTGCTTTAGAAAAGTTTCCGGTCTCACATACTTTTAAGAAAATCTCATATCGATCCCTTATTTCTTTCATTAACTATTCTTCCCCTTTTCTGCGTCACCCTAAATCTTTAAAGTACCTCATTTTTTACTTATCATTATCCATTACTTTTTTTAATATATAACAGTAAAAACATTCATTTTACTTATACATTAACATATGTTATCGTACTAATGCAAACATAAATCATACAGGAGATTATCTATTATGGAAAGGAAATCAAATCATTTTTCTGGACAGCTTGGTTTTGTCCTTGCTGCTGCCGGAAGTGCTGTCGGAGTGGGAAATTTATGGAGATTCCCATACCTTGCAGCCAAAGACGGAGGGGGATTATTTTTAATTATCTATTTTGTTCTTGTACTTACATTCGGATTTACACTTCTTACCTCCGACATCGCCATTGGACGCCGTACTCAGAAAAGTGCAATCGGAGCTTACACCGAAATGCATCCCAAATGGAAGTTTCTGGGAATCCTTACATTTCTGGTACCGGTCCTTATCATGACCTATTATGCTGTTATCGGCGGATGGATCACCAAATATGCTGTAGTCTACCTGACTGGACAGGCAAAAGCCGCTGCAGCAGATGATTATTTTACTTCTTTTATCACTTCATCTGCTTCTCCGGTTCTTTTTGCACTTCTCTTTATGGGTGTAACAGCATTTATTGTATACAATGGTGTTCAGAATGGTATCGAAAAAGTATCGAAATGGATGATGCCAGTGCTTCTTGTACTCGTTGTCATCATTTTCATTTACTCACTGACGCTTAAGCATACAGATGCCTCCGGTCAGGTACACACTGGATTGCAGGGATTTTTGTATTATTTGACTCCAAGCTTTGAGGGGCTTACTGTACAGAGATTTTTACAGATTCTGCTGGATGCAATGAGTCAGCTGTTTTTCTCTCTCAGCGTGTCCATGGGAATCATGATCACCTACGGTTCTTATGTAAAGCCTGATGTTGACTTAAACAAGGCTGTTAACCAGATTGAAATTTTTGACACAGGAGTTGCATTTCTTGCAGGTGCCATGATCATCCCTGCTGTATTCGTATTTTCCGGAACAGAAGGAATGGGAGCCGGTCCAAGCCTTATGTTTGTTTCTCTCCCAAAGGTCTTTGCAGCCATGGGAAAAGCAGGCATATTTGTAGGAATCCTCTTTTTTGTAACTGCTATTTTTGCAACACTGTCATCCTGCATCTCTGTGCTGGAATCCATTGTTGCAAACTGTATGGAAATTTTCCACACAGGCAGAAAGAAAACTGTTTCTGTTTTATCTGCAGTTTATCTTGCCGCTTCTGCGATTATTGCTTTGGGATACAGCATTTTCTATGTAGAAGTGAAACTGCCCAATGGTTCTACAGGACAGCTGCTTGATATCATGGATTACATCAGTAACAGTGTTATGATGCCATTTATCGCATTACTTTCCACCATTCTGATCGGATGGGTCATGACACCTGATTATGTTATTGATGAAATGGAACGAAACGGTAAAAATTTCCGCAGAAAAAAACTTTATCGTATCATGATCCGCTATGTTGCACCGGTTATGATGTTTATCTTGTTTTTACAGTCAACAGGAGTTCTCTCATAAGCAAAAACTTAAGATAACAAAAAAGAAATCTGTTTTCCTGGAAAAGCTTTTAAATAAGCACCAGGAAAAACAGATTTCTTTTTTATTCAATTACTGACACTTCTAAAACCAAATGAATTTATCTGACTGATTCCTGCAAAAATTCCTGTACTGCGCAAAGGGATCCCAGAATCTGTTCTGCAAGGGACTTCATCTCCTCAGTAGGTTCCATCAGGTCCGGCACCATAATAGGATGCATTCCTGCTGCATGTGCTGCCCTGATCCCATTATAAGAATCTTCTATCACATAACAATTTTCCGGTTTTGATTCCAGTCTCCCGCATGCTTCCAGAAAAATGTCCGGTTCCGGTTTGCTATGTTTTACCATGTCCCCGCCAACGATCTGATCAAAATATTCCAGCAATCCCCCCTCCGAGATCTGTCTGCGTACTATTTTCTCCCGTGTAGAACTGGCAATCCCTACTTTAAATCCCTTGTCTTTCAGATATTTCAACAGTTCCTCAACTCCCTGTTTCTTTGCCAGCTTCCCATCAGATGCATGGGCAAAAAACACTTCCGCCATCTCCGCTTTATACTCATCATAGGGAAAATCCTGACCATAATGTCTCAGAAAAATCTGCTTACTCACAGCACTATTGGTTCCCAGGCACTCATGACATACCTTCTCAACATCCTGAATTCCATGACGCCCTGCCACCTCTTTCCATGAGCTCAGCACGAGTATTTCAGAGTCAAAAATCACTCCATCCATATCAAAAATCACTGTATTGATTCCATCTGCCATAACGTTTTCTCCTACCCGCAATAATATTTATGGATTCCCCAATAACTATTTTCTCATAATATAACTGATCGCATCACGGATCTGTGACACATAAACCAGATTGATCCCTTCCGGCTTTCCCACAGAAGACTTACATACTTCCGGAAGCATAACAGTCTCAAAACCTAGCTTCTTTGCCTCCTGCACACGCTGTCCCGCCATGCTTACTGCACGGATCTCTCCACTTAAACCAACCTCTCCAAATACCATTACCTTATCCGGTATCACCACATCTTTACAACTGGAAACAATAGCAAGGCAAATCCCCAGGTCAATGGCAGGCTCTGTCATTTTCATGCCTCCGGCAATATTCACATAAGCATCCGAAGTACCCAAATGGATACCAACCTTCTTCTCTAGCACAGCCATAAGCAGGTTTACCCTGTTAAAATCTGTACCGACTGCTGTACGTCGAGGAATTCCAAAATTACTTTGACACACCAGAGCCTGAATCTCCACCAGGATTGGACGGGTTCCTTCCATGGAGCATGCCACAACAGAACCTGATGCATCCTCCGGTCTTCCATTCAGCATGTATTCAGACGGATTTTTTACTTCCTCCAGTCCTGTATTGCACATTTCAAATACACCAATCTCATTTGTAGAACCAAAACGGTTCTTCACAGCTCGCAGAACACGGTAAGATGCATGACGGTCTCCCTCAAAGTAGAGCACTGTATCTACCATATGTTCCAGGACTCTCGGTCCGGCCACATTCCCTTCCTTTGTCACATGTCCTACAATAAAAACAGAGATACCCATACCTTTGGCGATCTGCATTAAAATATTGGTAGACTCCCTGACCTGAGATACACTTCCCGGTGCAGAGCTGACATCCTCATGAAACATTGTCTGAATAGAATCGATCACAACTACATCTGGCTTTTTTCTCTCAATTACCTCTCGGATCACTTCCAGATTTGTCTCACAGAGAAGCTGCATTTTATCATTAAAATCTCCGATTCGATTAGCTCTCAGTTTAATCTGACGCAGAGACTCCTCACCTGAAATATAGAGAACTGTCACCTGATTTTCTGCCAGGTTTCTGCACACCTGTAAAAGCAGGGTAGATTTACCAATCCCCGGATCGCCACCCACTAAAACAAGGGAGCCGGGGACGATACCGCCTCCCAGCACCCTGTCAAGTTCTCCTATCTGTGTTGTCTGTCGTTCATCTTCAGACAGGCTGATATCCTTCAGAATTACCGGATCCTGTCTTTTCTCTGATGATTTTAAATTGCCGGAAGGATTTTTCTTAGCAGAAACTGTTTCTTCCACAAAAGTATTCCAGGCCTTGCATCCCGGACACTGTCCCATCCACTTGGCAGATTCATATCCACACTCCTGGCAAAAATAAACTGTCTTTTTATTTTTTAACATTTTACAATCTTAACTTCTACTCTTGCTGCATTTCCAAGCTCCACACTGAAAGAAAGCTTCCCTCCCAGATTCGTCTTCATTTTTCCTGTACTTGCCTGTTCGATAAATACTTCATACTCTGTATCCGGTTCCATTTCTACTGTAATCTGCGCATCTTCCGGTCCCTCCACATGGAAATCCATCTGGTCCGCACTCTGAACAAGACCAAATACTGAAGTTCCTGGAACAGATTCATAAACGAACATTCCGTTTTTTTCCAGCTTGGTAATCTCTCTGAAAGTCTTCACTTTATACATATCGCCCTGATGCTGGTAATCTGATAACTTGGATTTCTGTGCCAGTTCATAATCACCAAAGCTGATTGCTCCATTCTCTTCTGTGCGGATTAATTCTTTTACTACTGCCATTTCCTTATGTCCTCCCTAAGACTCTTTTGTTTGCCGCAATATGGGATACACTTCCCATCCAAATATTTCTCATCTGACAAAAGCAGACAAATTCTTCGGCATTAATTGTATTTATTATATAATAAATCCTAAAATCTTACCAGTATCTATACTGAATTTTAATACTTATTTTACAAAGTATATGTCATACAGACCGATCTATAGAGTTAATTTTTTACTTCGAACAGAATTTCCTCTTTATGAAGTCTCACCTGAACATGATCCCCTCGTTTGATTTTTCCCTCCAGGATTTCATTGGCCAACGCATCCTCAATTCTGCTCTGGATCGCACGTCGAAGAGGTCTGGCACCATATTTATTATCAGAGCCTTTTTCCACAATAAAATCCTTTACTGCACCTGTCACAGTCAGGCAGATATCCATTTGCTCTGCACAGCGCTTCTCCAGCGTTTTCAGAAGAAGTGTAACAATCTTCTTAATCTGTTCTTTATTCAGCATATGGAAAACAATAATCTCATCAATACGGTTCAGAAATTCCGGTTTGAAAATCCTGCGGACTTCCTCCATCACACCGCCCTTCATGCGTTCGTGATCTTTCTTCTCATCATTTCCGGACATAAATCCCAGATGCTTCGGTTCCATAATAGCCTGTGCTCCTGCATTGGAGGTCATGATAATGATCGTCTGCTTGAAATCCACTTTTCTTCCCTGGGCATCTGTGATATGTCCATCATCCAGCACCTGCAGCAAAATATTAAATACATCCGGATGAGCTTTCTCAATCTCATCAAAAAGCAGCACACTGTAAGGATTTCTGCGGACCTTCTCGCTAAGCTGTCCTCCTTCTTCATAACCCACATATCCAGGAGGAGAACCTATCATTTTAGACACGCTGTGCTTCTCCATATACTCCGACATATCCACACGGATCATAGCCTGTTCACTGCCAAACACAGCTTCAGCCAAAGCCTTGGAAAGCTCTGTCTTACCTACACCTGTGGGACCCAGAAAAAGGAAGGAACCGATAGGTCTGTTAGGATCTTTCAATCCTACCCTGCCCCGCTTTACAGCCTGAGAAACAGCTTTTACCGCCTCTTCCTGACCGATCACCCGCTTATGCAGTTCCTTTTCCAGACGCGCCAGGCGTTTGGTTTCTCCTTCTGTCAGTCTCTGAAGCGGAATCTTTGTCCAGTCAGAAATAATGCCTGCAACCGCAGCTTCATCTACCACCAGTTTCTTTCTGTTATTTTTGCGTTCCACTTTTATATGAAGCTTCTCAATCTGTGCCTCCAGTTCCAGCTGCCGGGCATGAATTTCCTTTGCCCTGGCTAAATCTGCAGCCTTCACTGCCTCCTCTTTCTCATCCTTCACTGCCTCTAGCTGCTGTTCCAGATTTTCCAACTCCGGTTCAGACTTATAGCCTGCCAGCTGTATTTTAGAAGCAGCCTCATCCACCACATCAATAGCTTTATCAGGAAGGAAGCGATCGTTAATATAACGCTGGGACATTTTTACTGCAGCCTCTAACGCTGTATCTTCAATCCTTACCCCATGATGCTTCTCATAATATGGCCTAAGACCCTTCAGGATCTCATAAGCCTCCTCAGGAGAAGGCTCTTCCACAGTCACAGGCTGGAAACGTCTCTCCAGGGCAGCATCCTTCTCAATATGCTTGCGATATTCATCCAAAGTGGTTGCTCCAATGAGCTGAATCTCTCCTCTGGATAAAGCGGGTTTTAAGATATTAGAGGCATCCAAAGCACCTTCAGCCCCACCTGCTCCGATAATAGTATGGATTTCATCAATGAACAAAAGAATTCCCTGATGCTCCCTTACTTCTTGGATCACATTCTTGATACGCTCTTCAAATTCCCCACGGTACTTACTGCCAGCCACCATTCCTGAAAGATCAAGCACTACCAGACGTTTATCCCGCACAGTATCCGGCACCATTCCCATAACAATTCTTTGGGCAAGCCCCTCTGCAATGGCAGTCTTACCCACCCCGGGTTCACCTACCAGACATGGATTGTTTTTGGTCCTTCTGCTGAGAATCTGTATAAGACGGTTAATCTCTTTCTCACGTCCGATTACCGGATCCAGTCTGCCTGCAGCAGCCAGCTCTGTCAGATCCCTGCTGTACTGGTCAAGTGTTGGAGTAGCCGTTACTTTTCTGTTCCGGGCATTTTGCACATAACGGAATTCCTCTGCAATCGCATCATCGTCAAATCCCATAGCACTGAGCACAGCAGCAAAAAGCTTCTGAATGTTTATTCCCATAGTATACAGAAGTCTGGTTGCCACACAATCTGTCTCTTTTAATAAAGCCAGCAGAATGTGCTCTGTACCTGTACTGCATTCCATATTTTCAGCGTCTGTATGTGCCTGGTTCAGAATCCGTTCTGATCTGGGACTGTACTTGAGAATTTCCGTTTCCTTTGTCAGGGTTTCTCCTTGAGGAAGAGTAATCAGCTCACTGATCAGTTTCATCAGTCTGTCTTCCTCCACTTCAAACTCCTGAAGAACTTTTCCCGCAGTTCCCTCCTGCTCTTTAAGTAGACCCACCAGCAGATGTTCTGTTCCAATATAACCATGTCCACTGGATTTTGCTGTATTTTTTGCCAGTTTTAAGGCATTCTGTGCCTGTCTGGTAAATTTATTATCCATATTACCTCCAATTTATAGCTATTTATTCAAGTCAAATTTTCAGATCTTATATTCATCAAATATCTCATCGATCAACTGGTGAACCTCTTCACGGCTCACATTCTTGCAGCATCCTCTGGCCAGAGCCACAGATAAATTCTGTTTCAGATCCTCCAATGCCTTCCGCTTATTCACATCAATAGAGATCACTGCACCCTTTCGGCGGTCAATGGTTACAAAACCTTCCTGCCGCAGCAGTGAATAGGCTTTGTTTACTGTGTGCATATTAATGCCAACAGTATCTGCCAACTGTCTCACAGAAGGAAGTGTATCCCCCTCCTGCAGCCTGGCTGTGGCAATCCCCATGATGATCTGATTGGTCAGCTGAATATATATTGCTTCATCACTGCTGAAATCTATCTCAATCACCATACATATACGACTCCTTTTTATGTTACACATATACTAGCACAAACCACTAGTTTTGCAAAGACCTTTTTTCTCAACCTCTTTTATTATGTGTGACCGGACGCAAAATAAGCAGACGTATATATCTGTACCCAAAAATGCACATTATGCTTACCATCAGCATAATGTGCATCTTATATTCCACCTGGCATCCCCTGTGTCAGATACTTTCTTTACATTTATTATCCAATAATTTTTTCAAGCTGTTCCTTTGTCAGTACCAGATTGAATCCCATAGGATTCACTACATAAGCCTTCGCCTGCTGAATCATCAGTTCCGGAAGCTTATTTAACGGAACTTTAGCAATCCGAAGCTTACGTCCCTTAGTAAATTTCTCCAATTCCATCACATCTGTAAAAACAGGCTGCAATATTTCCTCATTTTTATTCTTAAGATATGGAATACGAATCTGTTTCGGATCCTCTTCATTTACTTCCATAGCAACCAGATACTGTGATTTACGCATATTTACCAGCAATTCCTCCTCAAGTTCGCGGAGATTACCATGCTGTTCCTTCTCTACCGGACGGCGAAGCTCCTGCATAAAATAAATACCAGATAACTCCAGTGTAGGGTTCAAAAGGGGTCTATGCTCCTCCGGAATCTTGCTCAGATCATGCTGCTTTGCAATATCCGGCAGATCAATTTCTACCTGTTCCTCACCATCTACCCACATTACTGTATTCACACCAATTGCATAAAAAGTGCCATATAACCTTGGATAATCTTTTTTCTCATAACGCATACCCATAAGGAGGACCTTATCATCCAGAAGTTTTTTTCCAAATTCTTTAATTCCTTCCTCTGTGGAAAAGATCCATGCCTGATCATTAAAAGTTTCCTCATCGCATTTCACATATGGAAGCTTGGTAAACTGTGAATAAGCCACATATACCATATCTCTGTTCTGTAATTCCTTGATTGCATCTTCTTTACTGATTGCCATTGTCTTACCCTCTCTGTCTCAATTCTATTATAATCTGCAATACCCCGCTATCCATGGAGCAGGAGTCAAGCGGATATTCATTCACTGCAATTCTTTTATATTTTATAACAAAATATCTAATAAGTAAAGGTAATTCATGTAAAAAGTGCTTAATATGCATAAAAAAGGAGATTGCCATCCTGACAATCTCTCTTTCATAATCTCAAATTGTAAAGGTTGTCCTTATGCCTCGTCAATTGCCTTTCCAATATCATGTCTCATATACTTATTGGCAAAGGAAATCCACTCTGTAGCTGCATAAGCGTTCTTTCGCGCTTCTTTCAGATCCTTACCTGTTGCTGTAATTCCCAGCACACGACCGCCATTTGTTACAATCTGACCATCCTTTTGCTTTGTTCCTGCATGGAAACAATAATAGCCTTCTTTGTCTTTAAAGTTTTCAAATCCATACATCGGAACTTCCTTTTCATATTTCACAGGATATCCATCGCTGGCCAGAACCACACATACAGCTGCATTATCCTCAAACTGCAGATCCACCTGATCCAGTTTGCCGTCAATACAGGCTTCCATTACTTCTACAATATCGTTCTTCATACGCGGCAGCACTACCTGCGCTTCCGGATCTCCAAAACGCGCATTATATTCCAACACCTTCGGCCCATCCGCAGTAAGCATCAGGCCAAAGAAAATAATCCCCTTAAAAGGTCTTCCTTCTGCAGCCATAGCATCCACTGTAGGCTGATAAACATATTTTCTGCAGAACTCATCCACCTCATCTGTATAGAAGGGACTTGGAGAAAAAGTACCCATGCCGCCGGTATTTAAGCCCTGATCACCATCCTGAGCCCGCTTATGATCCTGTGCAGAAGTCATGGTACGTATAGTGCTGCCATCCACAAAGGAAAGAACAGATACCTCACGTCCTGTCATAAACTCCTCAATAACCATGGTGTTTCCGGCAGTACCAAATTTCTTATCCTCCATGATTTCTTTTACACCATCTTCGGCTTCCTGCAGATCCTTACAGATCAGCACACCTTTGCCCAAAGCCAGACCGTCAGCCTTCAGCACAATCGGAAACTTTGCTTCTGTACGAAGATATTCCAGAGCCTTTTTAGGATCATCAAAATTCTCATATGCAGCAGTAGGAATATTATATTTCTTCATCAGATCCTTGGAAAAAGCCTTGGAGCCTTCCAGGATAGCTGCATTTTTACGAGGTCCGAATACTCTCAGTCCTTTTGCCTCAAACACATCTACAATACCACCCACCAGCGGATCATCCATACCAATAATAGTCAGATCAATCCCCTTCTCCTGGGCAAAATCTGCCAGTCTGTCAAATTCCATGGCACCAATATCCACACACTCAGCCAGCTCTGCAATTCCTGCATTTCCTGGTGCACAGTAAATCTTATCTACCTTTGGGCTTTTAGACACGCTCCACGCAATAGCATGCTCTCTTCCGCCGCTGCCTACGATCAAAACCTTCATTTTATCTGCTCCTTATCTATGTCAGTTCCGGGAAAAGCCCCGGAACTCTATTTGTCCATCTGATAATCTCTACGTTTCTTCAGCCAGTATTCTGCCTATGCTTAACTTATCCGTACTTTTCCGTCTTCTACAGATACCTTGCCATTTGCAATAAGGTTAATAGCTTTTGGTAAAATTTTCCATTCTGCCTTTTCCATTACTCTTCTCTGCAGAATCTCAGGAGTATCTCCCTGCTTAATCTTTACTGCTTTCTGCAAAATAATAGGTCCTGTATCTGTACCGGTATCTACAAAGTGCACGGTTGCCCCTGTTACACGGACCCCTCTTTCCAGCGCCTTTTTATGAACATGAAGACCATAAAAGCCCACGCCGCAAAAAGCTGGAATCAATGACGGATGAATGTTGATGATCCTGTTAGGAAAAGCTTCCACTATCATCGGAGGAATTGCTACCAAAAATCCGGCCAGCACCACCAGTTCCACACCACTTTCCTGAAGTTTTGCCAGTAGCGCCTTATGAAATTCTTCTCTGCTTTCAAATTTCTTCGGTGAAATACATGCTGCCTCTATGTTATGATTCTTCGCTCTCTCCAGTGCATAGGCATTTGGATTATTACTGATCACCAGAGAAACCTCTGCATTTGTGATTTTTCCATTATCAATGGCATCCAGGATTGCCTGGAGATTGGTCCCTCCGCCGGAAACCAGTACGCCAACCTTTAACATAAGGTCACTCCCTTTTCTCCGTTCTCAATACGTCCAACCACATATGGAGTATCTCCTGCTGCTTTGATTGCTTCCATAGTTTTATCCACATCTGCAGAATCTACCGCCAGAATCATTCCTAATCCCATATTATATGTATTATACATCATCTGCTCATCAATATTTCCCTTCTGAGCCAGAAGTTTAAAAATTGGAAGTACCGGATAGCTGTCTTTTTCAACTACTGCATGGGTGCCTTCTTTAAGCATACGCGGAATATTCTCATAGAAACCGCCTCCTGTGATATGACTGCATGCATGTACACAGACACCTGTGTTTTTGATGCTCTTTAATGCTTTTACATAAATTCTGGTAGGTGCTAAAAGAGCTTCTCCCAGAGTCATTCCCAGTTCCTCATAATAGGTATCCAGAGATTCCTTTGTCATCTCAAACACCTTGCGCACCAGGGAAAATCCATTACTGTGCACACCTGTAGAAGCCATACCGATCAGTACATCCCCTGCTTTCAGCTTCTCACCTGTGATCATTTCTTTTTTATCACATACTCCCACTGCAAAACCAGCCAGATCATACTCATCCTCAGGCATAAGTCCCGGGTGTTCCGCTGTCTCGCCACCAATGAGGGCAGCCTCAGACTGTACACATCCCTCTGCCACGCCGCCTACAATAGCAGCAATTTTTTCCGGATAATTTTTTCCACAGGCAATATAATCCAAAAAGAATAATGGCTCACCACCTGCGCAGGCAATATCATTCACACACATGGCAACTGCATCAATACCGATGGTATCATGTTTATCCATAACCATGGCAAGTTTTACCTTTGTTCCACAACCGTCAGTACCTGACAAAAGAACTGGTTCTTCCATATCCTTGATCTTAGCCAGGGAAAAAGCTCCGGAAAATCCGCCAAGGCCTCCCAGAACCTCCTCACGCATAGTTCTCTTTACATGTTCCTTCATTAACTCTACTGATTTGTATCCTGCTTCAATATCCACTCCGGCTGTCTTGTAATCCATAATCATCCTCCATAAGCTCCAGTTTCTGTACTGGCTCTTTCATATTATTATTTTCAGTTCATTATTGATCAATAATTCTTATATCCCACTTCCTGCAGTCTGGCATCCTTTGCCTCTACCTGCTCCTTCAGTTCCTGACTATATGCTTTTAACCGGTCAAGAAGCTCTGCGTCTGAAGTTGCCAGAATCTTTGCTGCCAGAAGTCCTGCATTCGCTCCACCGTTAATCGCTACGGTAGCTACCGGAATTCCGGATGGCATCTGTACAATAGAATAAAGGGAATCCCTGCCTCCCAGTGAGGTGGTGTGCATGGGAATACCAATTACAGGCATTGGGAAGATTGCTGCGCACATTCCAGGCAGATGTGCTGCCATTCCTGCTCCGGCAATAATTACTTTAAATCCTCTCTCCTCAGCGGTTTTCGCATATTCAAAGAATACATCCGGTTCTCTGTGTGCGGAAATAATTTTCATTTCATAATCAATTCCAAGCTTGTCCAGAATAGCTGCTGCTTTGCTCATGATCGGCATATCTGAGTCGCTGCCCATCACAATTCCTACTTTTGCCATAATTATTCTCCTTTTCTCTTTAGATGCTTCATTCGTTAGAAAGATATTTGCTTTCAACTCTCTCTAATGGTAGATTCTACTAAGATTCTCCGGTTCTGTCAACAAAGATAACGTCAGTAACCTAAAAATTACAATTCTCCGAAAGCTTCATTCAATGCTTCTGTACCCGGCAGCACAAATCGTCCGTCCTCAATGACAGGGATCATATCGCCGTCATCATCCACTGCACAGATACTTCCCAGCTCATCATAAGGAATAGTAATGTCCGTATGACATCCATAATAGGCCAGACTTACATCATCCTTACGCATCTCTGAAATCTCATTGTCCCTGGCGATAATCTCCTTGCCGTCAGGATTATATACAGGTGTATCTTCAGCCCAGCTGTAACAAGTATCTCCCACTGCAAAATGAGGTCCCATTTTCTCTGCAATGAGAATCGGTAATTTGTCTGCAATATCATATTTCTGTGCTGCCACATAGGCAGTGGTATTGGTACCGATTGCAAACTCTCCCATAGCCAGTCTAGGATGATGAAACAGAATATTATCTTCAATATATTTCCGATTCTCTTCCTCAGTATCAAAATTGCTGCAGGTATAATCAATAACCTGGCCACAGTCAAATACCAGTTTCAGGTCACAAAACTGCAAGCCATTAAGATATACCTTGGAAACATGAAGAATGCCGCCGGTTCCTGCCAGCACCGGAGATGTAAACACTTCTCCCAGCGGTATATTCACATCTGCCACACAGTTCTCGAAATTTGTCTGTTTTTGAGGATCTGTAAGGGTATGAAGATGGATAAGCAAATCTGTCTCATTATCTCCTTTTCCCTTGATTTCCACCCATTCACAGGTATCCAGAGTGTCAATGATAGTCTGTTGGATTTTCTGGTATTTTTTATAATCCAATGTATTAATTTTTACAATCTCGCGGAAAATGTCCTGGAAATTTTCTCCAATTTCAGGGATGGGATAAGCAATAATTGTAAAGCTTCTCTCTTCACCTTTAATATATCGATTCACGATCTGCCCGGATTCGTTATCCAGCTCCACCTGTAATTTCTGCTGTGCTTCGCTAAAGGTCCAGCACTCTTCCTTGTTCACCGGCGAAAATGGTTTCTCCCCAAAAGTCTCGATCACTGCAGGACCACCATGAACCTCTGCCAGGTCTGCATATTCATCATAAGAGGTCTGCATTGCGCGAAGCTTGCGTTTAACAAAATCAGAATCCATAAACAGAGCACTATCCTGCCTGTGGTCATAATCAAACTGCGGATTGGCAACTGCACCTGTAAAACCAACACGATTCTGACTTCTTTTGTTCACTGCATGAAGTGCATGACGATAGATCACAGCCTTCAGTCCCATTTCCTCAAACTGCAGTATGGCAGCTTTAACCATACGTTCAAATCCCAGCTCATAACGGATATTTACTGTCTTCTTCTTCCTGATATCTTTTCTGCCTGTAACAAAGCCCATACGGTACCCTTCTGTATAAGTACCTGCCATACTGTCTATTTCTTCCTGGGACATGGAGTTTAAAAATCTGGCAGTCTCCAGCTGGCTCTCTGAGATGTATTCTCCAAATCTGTACAGATATCGCAGATCATTCAGATCAGATTTCATAATAATATTTACAGCAAAATCTTCTTCCGGGTCAACCCCTTCCCTGATCCTGGTCTCTACCATATCCTGGCAATAATCATTCACATAGGAAAGCAGGATTTCTCTCACCTGCTTCTCAGCCGGCAGTTCCTCTTCCGAAAACGCAGAATACATTTCCAGAAAAAGTTCCAGACCTACTGTAATATCCCAGACTTTTTTTTCAAAAGCATAGCCAATGGTTCCATGCAGTTCTGTATAAAGGAAAGTAAAAGCTCTTCCATATTCTCCCAGCATTTTCTGTGCATAAACAGGATTTCCATAGGACTTTTCATAATTCTGCGGAAGCACATCCTGATACAGTTCATAGTTCTGTGCCTGCAGCTCCCCCAAAGTCTTATCCTGCTCCTGATTTTCATCCATCACAGAAATTACTTTCTGTAGAAATTCTGCCTCTTTTATAAAAAAATCCTGATATGGCATTTTTACTATATTTTCTTCAGGTATCTGTACGATTCTTTCCTTCGCCAGTTTATACCGTTCCATAACCCATTCGTCCAAATCTTCATCTCCTTAAATATTAGTCATTCCAAGCAGATACATCCCCAGCCAACCAATCATGATCATACCATTTAAAATAGATCCGATCATACTGGTACGATGATTTCTGCCTGTTTCCGAAAAACTCAGCAGCCCCATAATAAAACCATACACAGACAGTAGCATTGCAAAAAGGCTGATGCCTCCTACAATATATCCCATTTCACCATCAAATACACAGGCCAGCATCACTGCTGCCAAAAACAGAACCAATGAAGCTGCCGCCAGTCCTGTGGACAGTTTTCCCTTTCGGGCTTCCTGTTTTTTCACAAAAGCATATCTATATCTTTTTGCCATAAATCTTTCTCCTCAGATGATCACAGATAAAAAAAAGCAGATATCCCAGTGCTGCTCCTGCTGTATTTAGAATCATATCATCCACATCAAAGCATCCTACCCTGGTTATCAGCTGAATCACCTCCACCGTCAGGCTTAATCCAAATCCTGCCAGAGTGATCAGAAGACCACTTCGCATTTTTTCTGTAATAACAGGCAGAATAAATCCAAATGGTAAAAATCCTGCCACATTGCCCACCAGATTCGTAAATACTGCTGCAAACCCAAGCTGTTTTCTGTATACCCAGAATCTCCGTATTTCCACAAAAGGCACCAGATTATATCTGAATTCCTGTTCTGTCACAACTGCTCTTCCATATTTTTCCGAAAAAAAGAGGAAATAAACCAATGCCAGTACATACAGAGTAAAAGAAACCAGCCCCAGTCCCCTGATAATATGTTTTGTTTCTTTTTTCAAAATTTTATTTGCCCCTATTTCTACGTAAAAGCCGCACGGAACGTATACATCCGGTTTCCGCGCGGCCTTACAGTCTAAACGGATATGTTGCCAGACAGCAACATTACCAACTATAAAAGTATTTCAGATTTTTTCTTCAGCAGTCTTGCACCGTTTATAATCATCATAATACCGGCAGTTATTCCTGTGGCAAGTATGATAATTCCCACTGCCAAACTGCATGCACCTGTGGAAGACATGGTTTTATAAATTCTTTCGTTCATGGTCATTCCTCCCTGCTCATTTGCTTATTTTGCACCATACTGCGCATAATATGCATCAATAGCATCCTTTAATGTATCATCAATAATTACTTTACCCTTATATTCTTTATTGTAAAGATGCTCAATTACCTCTGCCATGGTAACGATTGCATTGGTCTCAAATCCATACAGATCATGTACTTCATCCAGTGCACATTTTACACCGCCTTTGCCTACTTCCATACGGTCCAGAGATACCATAAGACCAACGATTTCTACATTGGCAGCTCCTCTTACCTTAGGTACTGTCTCCTCCATAGACTTTCCTGATGTAGTAACATCCTCGATCATTACCACTCTGTCGCCATCCTGAAGTTTGCTTCCCAAAAAGCTTCCCTTGTCAGCACCGTGATCCTTCTCTTCTTTACGGTCTGAACAATAACGGATCTCTTTTCCATATAATTCGCTGAAAGCAATGGCTGTAACTACACTCAGCGGAATTCCTTTGTATGCAGGTCCGAAAAGCACATCAAAGTCATCGCCATATTTGTCATGGATAGCATGTGCATAGTATTCTCCCAGTTTCTTTAACTGAGAACCTGTCACGTATCCTCCTGCATTCATAAAAAATGGGGATTTTCTGCCACTTTTCAGAGTGAATTCGCCAAATTTCAGCACCTGGCTGTCTACCATAAATTCAATAAATTCTTTTTTATACTGTTCCATTTTGTACCTCCTGAATTTCATTTTTGTATCTGTACAGTTCTTCACAGTTACATTATTTTACAATACCAACCATATCCTTAACTGACTCAAAGCCATTCTTCTTCATATAAGCTTCTATTCCATCGATCACTTCCATGGTAACTGCAGGATTGTGGAAATTAGCAGTTCCCACAGACACTGCGCTGGCGCCTGCAAGAATAAATTCAATCGCATCCTCAGCACAGGAAATACCGCCCATACCAATGATAGGTATTTTCACAGCCTGCGCCACCTGATAAACCATGCGCACTGCGACCGGTTTCACAATCGGTCCCGAAACACCACCTGTCTTATTTGCCAGTGCAAAGGTCTTTCTGTTAATGTCAATCTTCATACCTGTAAGAGTATTGATCAAAGAAACTGCATCTGCTCCGCCAGCCTCTGCTCCCTTGGCAATTTCTGTGATGTCTGTCACATTAGGGGTAAGTTTCATGATCACCGGCTGTTTTGCAATTTTCTTAATCTGGGCAGTCAGCTCCTCTACATGACGGGCATCCTGTCCAAATGCAAGGAAACCGGCATTTACATTTGGGCAGGAAATATTGATTTCCATCATATCAATAGGTTCCTCTGCCAGACGTTCTACCACAGCCAGATATTCCTCCGGTGCATGGCCACATACATTAACTATTATTTTGGTATCATATTTTTTTAAAAACGGAATATCTCTTTTACAGAAAAGATCAATTCCCGGATTCTGCAGGCCAATGGCATTCATCATACCACCATAAACCTCAGCCACTCTGGGTGTAGGATTTCCGGCCCATGGGACATTTGCCACACCCTTGGTAGTCACCGCACCTAATTTGTCCAGATCCACATATTCAGAGAATTCTTCTCCGGAGCCAAAGGTTCCGGATGCTACAGTTACCGGATTTTTCCATTCTACGCCGGCAATATTTACGCTCATATTCATCAGATTTCCACCTCCGTAGAAAGAAATACAGGACCATCCTTACAGATTCTTTTATTATTCACATTGCTGTGAGCATCCTTCTCTCTGGATTTACAAACACAGGCAAGGCAGGCGCCAATCCCGCAAGCCATACGTTCCTCAAGAGAAATATAACATTCAATATTATTTTCTTCGGCATATTGCTTAATCGCACGAAGCATAGGAGTGGGTCCACAGGCATAAATCATATCTGCCTGAAGCTTTTTCTCCCTGATCGCATCCATAACATTTCCCTTTGTACCCACACTGCCATCTTCTGTAGAAATGTATAAAGTCCCTGCTGCTTCAAATTCCTCACGCAGGAAAGTATGGCAATCTCTATATCCGACTACAATCTGCTTCTCTGCACAGTTCATCTCCTTGGCAAGCTCCAGGATCGGAGGAACACCAATACCACCTCCCATAAGGAACACTCTCTTGCCTTCTGCTTTTTCTACCGGAAAGCCATTTCCCAGAGGTCCGATCACAGGCAGGGTATCTCCAGGCTGCAGACGTGAAAATTCCTCTGTACCTGTATTTTCTCCTGTCACTCTGTATACCAGATGAAGTCGCCCCTGTTCCTTATCAATCTCGCAAATACTGATCGGTCTGGGGAGAAGCTTTGTTTTATCCTTTGTATACATAGAAACAAATTGTCCCGGTTTCGCATCTGCTGCAATTTTTTCAGTCTGGATCCATAAACTGTAAATACCTGCAGCAATACATTCCTGACTTACAACTGTACAGTTTTCTCTTTTTTTCTCACTCATAGCAGACCTCCTAGCGGTTGTTTAACGCACTACTGATATCTTCAATCATATCTTTAACAGCCTGACGGGAAGCATCTGCATAATTCAGTTCTCCAAAAGAAGCATATTTTTCCTGCTTGTATGCCGCAATAATTCCGCGGGAAGAATTCACAATAGCGCCCAGTCCGTCTTCGTTAAAGAAGTGTACCAGGTCTGCGCCCTTGCCGCCCTGTGCCCCATATCCCGGAACCAGAATATAAGCCTTTGGCATAACCTTACGGAGAACTTTCCCCATCTCAGGATATGTAGCACCTACTACTGCACCTACATAGCTGTAGCTGTCTCCCATGTGTTCCTCGCCCCACTGGGCAACTTTCTCGCCAACCCACTCATAAAGAGGACGTCCGTCAATCATTCTGTCCTGGAATTCTCCACTGGAAGGATTGGAAGTTTTTACCAGTACAAAAATACCCTTATTTTCTTCTTTACATACATCAATAAATGGCTTCACGCCATCAGAACCCAGATATGGATTTACTGTGGCAAAATCTTCGTCAAAGCCTGCATATTTCTTGCTTCCTACCTGCACCTTGCCCAAATGACCTACTGCATAAGCTGCAGAAGTAGAACCGATATCACCACGTTTGATATCGCCGATCACTACCAGACCTTTCTCCTTACAGTAATCTACTGTATTTTTGTATGCCATCATTCCGGGAATTCCAAACTGCTCATACATGGCAATCTGTGGTTTCACTGCAGGTACCAGATCACAGATTGCATCTACAATCCCCTTATTATACTGCCAGATTGCTTCGGCTGCACCCTCCAGAGTTTCTCCCAGTTCCCGGAAAGCTTTATCCTGGATATGTTGCGGGATATAATTAAGCATAGGGTCCAGTCCCACTACGATAGGTGCGTTTGTTTTCTGAATTTTTTCAACAAGTTTGTTAATCATGGTTTTTCCTCCTGATATCTGTTTTATAATTTATCCTGATATACAATTTTTCCATCACTGATGGTACAGAGAATCTTTCCCTTTACCTTCCAGCCGTCAAACGGGGTATTCTGTCCTTTGGATGCAAATTCATTTTTATCAATAACATATTCGTGATCCACATCTGCAATGATCACATCTGCCGGATGTCCTTCCTGCAGAGTTCCCCGCTCGCTCTTTAATATCTGTGCCGGATTCCAGCTCATTTTTTCCACAAGCTGTTTTAATGTAAGAATACCTTTATCTACAAGTGCTGTATAAGTCAACGCAAAGCTGGTTTCAATTCCCACAATTCCAAATGCTGCATTACGGATAGAACCTGCCTTATCAGACATTGTATGAGGTGCATGATCTGTACTGATCACCTGAAAAGAACCATCCTTCAGGCCTGCAATCAGTGCATCCACATCCTTCTGTGTTCGGAGAGGCGGATTCATTTTGTAATTCGGATCATCTTCTTTAATATCATCTGAGGTAAGTATAAAGTGATGCGGACACACTTCGGCAGTGATATTTTTCAGCCCCTCTTTCTCCACCATCTTCATCATTTTGGCTACTCCCTCTGTAGAGCAGTGGCACAGATGAAGTCTGGCACCGGTCTCTCTGGCAAGCAGAATATCTCTGGCTGCGATCACATCCTCCACTGCATTGCAGATTCCCGGCAATCCCAGTCTGACTGCATTCTCATCATCATTCATACAGCCCTTTCCTCTAAGATCAATGTCTTCACAATGTGCAAAGATAGGGATATCCAGATCTCTGGCAATTTCCATAGCTTCTTTGCACAGAGAAGAATTCATAACAGATTTGCCATCCTCAGAAAGAGCAGGAATTCCCGCCTTTACCATTCCCTCTATATCAGAAAGCTCCTGTCCTTTCTCTCCCTGTGTAATAGCTCCGGCCTGAAGCACATGGATACCGGACAATTGGGCTGCTTTATTATGTACATAGTTTACACGGTCCGGTCCGTCGATCACTGGGGAAGTATTTGGCATAGCTACCACTGTAGTCACTCCGCCTCTGGCTGCTGCCCGTGAACCAGTTTCTATATCTTCCTTCTGTGTCTGTCCAGGATCTCTGAAATGTACGTGCAGATCGATCAGACCAGGCATAACCAGACAGCCCTTTGCATCGATCACTCTGTCACTTTTTTCTTTCGCTGTCAGCTGATCGCCAATCTCTTTGATCATTCCGTCTTCCAGATAAATATCACCGATTTTATCAGTGTCGGTTGCTGCATCTATGATACGGCCGCCACGAATAAGAATCCCCATGTAATTCTCTCCCTTCATCACTTCAATATATTATTTACTTACAATGTATCTTGAATGGATCTTGTCAACATTATAGCATACCTAATATACATAATACACGAAACTGCCTATTTAATAAAGTCTTTTTTTCCCCTTTTAAAATCAATAAACAATAACATTCTGTTTTATGCTTGACATTTTAAAATACGGGATATATAATCAGTTCATATCTGGATTATCAAATTATATAATCACTGGTTTTTAGAGATTATATTACTTCATATAATCTGTAAAATCTGGTGATTTTTTTTGCCAGAAGCTTTTTAACTTTTTTATTTTTTATGGAGGTAACAACATGAACAAGGGAACTGTAAAATGGTTCAACGCAGAAAAAGGTTACGGATTTATCACTGGTGAAGACGGTGCAGACGTATTTGTACATTTCTCCGCTATCAATGGTGAAGGATTCAAATCCCTTGAAGAAGGCCAGGCTGTAACATACGACTTAACAGAAGGCGCACGTGGCATGCAGGCTGCAAACGTTACAAAATTATAATTTATAATTTCCGTTAACGTAAGAGGATTGAATTCCGCACTTTTAACACGGATAGACCTCAAAAAAACCCCCGGATCTTCCGGGGGATTTTTTTATTCTCATTTATTATTTTGCTGCAGAATCTCCAGTCTCTTCTGTTGCCGCAGTATTATCTGCAGTCTCTGCACTGTCATCTGCTGTATCCTCTGTGGCTGTAGTATCGTCTGCTGCCTCTGCAGTCTCATCCTCTGTTGTATCAGCAGCATCTGTCTCATCTGCAGTCTCTTCTGTAGTGTCTGCATCCTCATCAGTATCAATACCAGAAATATAATTATCCAGCGCACTGGTATCCAGTACGGTATTCTGTACGACCTCTGCTTTGGTTCCTGCCACTTTTACATATGCAGAATATCCAATCCAGGCAACTACTACAACACATATAAATGCCCAGGCAAACATTTCCAGGGTAAACATCATTTTTTCCTTCTTATCTGCTCTTCCCCGTGTGCTCTTCCTAGCTTTATAGGCATCAACTTTCTTCTGACTCATGATGTATCTCCTTTGCTTCTCATATTTCCTTTCATCGGCTAAACAATTATAGCACATCTTTTTCTAAAATGAAATAGAGAATCCTGATTGGTTGAATTTGACACAGTTTTTTCACATATTACACTGCAACAATCACACCGCCGTCATTAGCATACATGGAGCTGACACCTGCTGTGTCCAATACGACAACTTTGGCAAGCTTCATTCTCTCCTGAAATGCTTCCTTGAGCACCTGTGCTCTGGCCGGGCAGTTGCAATGACTGATTGCTAAAACCTTATCCGCACTATCTGCAGTTTTTTCAATCACCTGCTCAACCATTTTAATCAGGGCACGGTTCATTCCTCTGGCCTGATCCAGCTGATAGATTGTTCCCTCTTCTGTAGATCCCATTACAGGCTTAATCTTCAGAGCACTGGCAACCAGTGCTTTTACCTTACTCAATCTTCCATTCTTACGTAATGTCTCCAGATTTTCAAGAACAAAGAATGTATGCTGTCCTGAAATATAGTGTTCCACTGTAGCAACTACTTCCTCAAAGCTCATTCCCTTTTCTTCACATTCCTGAATCTTCAGTGCGATCAATGTCTCACCAATGGAAGCAGATCTGGAATTAAACACGTGAATTTTTTTATCCGGATGATCCTCCAGACTAAGGTTTCTCCCAAGAAGTGCGCTATTATAAGAGCCACTCAGCTCTGCTGACAATGTAACCGCATATACATGCTCTGCCTCACAGTCATAGGCTCTCATATATCTCTCCGGAGAAGGACATGCTGATTTTGGGCACTCCGGGCACTCTGCTACCTTGTGCAGAAATTCGCCCTGTTTAAATGTTTCATCATCTATAATCTGTTCTGCTCCCACCATTAACGTCAGGGGAACAGATTCAAAATGCTCATCCTGTTTCCATTCATCTAAAAGTTCTCCACAACTATCTATGACAATCTTATATCTCAATTATATCGTCCTCTTTTCCATTATATGTAGTTTCGAATACCAGATATATCTTATCATACTGTTTTCCTTTTGAAAAGCCTTTTTCTCAAAAACTCTGTTCTTTTTTTTCAATCTGTTTTATAATAATAAAATACTCCTACAATTCTGTCCAAACCTGTAATATCTATAGATATTACAGAACTGACAGCAGAGTAATTTCAGGAGTCATGAAAGGATTTCTATGCTTGCATTAACTATTTCAGATGTTAAGGATTTTATGAATAAGCTGCTTATCGGTGAAGTATTTGACAATTTTTCTCTGGTTGAAGCTTCCGTCACTACATTTAACACCTTCACCATTGACGGACATCTCCAGCAGGATTTTTTTGACACAGACACTGTAGAGGAATATAAAAAAGAAGCTGTGGAATATTCCCTGTGGCGCGATGTCAAACCTTACTGTTTTTCCATCATCCGCGGTAAGCGCACACCACTGAACTTCAAAATCGTGTTCCAGCTCTCTCCTTTTCAGGCACAGAACCTTTTGAAGAATCTGGGAAGACAATCCACAACCTCAGTATGTAATTTTTATCTTAACATTCAGTACAAAAGCAAATCTCTGTTATGTACCGCCGGCGTTTCCTACTCCTCCTTTTCCCTGGACAAAAAGTCCGAACATCTCTGGGACGACATGCTATGCAGATTTCTTGAAGGAAATCATATTCCGTTTCAGAGACTATAAGTCCCTGCTATTTTGACATTTCCTCTGTTTTATTCAGATAATATGCCAGAATATCAATAAATTCACTGTTTGTAGGTTTATCCTCCATGGAACATCCTGCGATCAGTTCCAGATCTTCTTTGTGATTGATCCAGCAGATATTTACCAATGTCCTGATATTATGTTCCACATTAGATGGTGTTGACTTGTATTTTCTTGCCAGAATAGGATAAATATCCTTTGTGATCTTCATCGGCCGCTCCTGCAGTTCTTTCGCCATATTCACCGCTTCCGCGACATAATAATATCCCTTATATTTAGATGTCGCTCCCAATTTTCTGATCAGTCCATACACTTCACTCATACTTTTTTCCTCCTTAACTGGACAGTCGTCCTTTTTGCATTTTTTGTAATACACCTTTAGCGTTTTTACGACATACTCAGTTTTTCGGAAATATTGTCAGTTATAAAGAGAAATCATATACAATTATTAAAATACCAGCAAATTAATGATAAAAATTTATACGCCATTTGTCAATATAAAAGTACTAAAAACGATAGTCCCGGTTGTTCTCTCCATGTTTTTTCGCCATGTTTCGAAACTTTTCCAGGACTATCGTAATTTTTCACAAAACTGCTTCTACTCTCCCCAACGGACAGTAAACCACAAAATCACTGCACATTATTTTGTAAGCATCATCAACACATCATTGCTTCTCTGTACAAATTTTGTCATTTCATCCGGTGAAAGCTGCTTATGGCTGAGCATTGCCAGATCATAAAGCTGTTCACAGATTACAGGGGCTTTATCTGAATCCTTATTTTCTGCCAAATATTTTACCAGTGGATGGTTCGCATTAAGTACCAGTGTTTCCTGTCCGCCAAACATATTCGGATCCATACCACCCATTCCATACATTTTCATCATATCCTGCATACGGCGGCTTTCTTCGGAAAGGGTAACCATTGCAGATACATTTTCATTCTTCAGATTCTCTACATGAACCTCCAGTTTATCCTTATTCAGATTCTTACGGAAAAGCTCTGTCAGTTCTTTGGCGGTCGCTTCGTCAGCAGTACCCTCACCCTTCATTTCTTCTGTCAGATCCGCATCAATTCTCTTAAACTGTACATCCTGATGTTTCTGCTCCAGGCTGGAAATAAATGGGCTGTCAATATTATGTTTCAGAATCACGGCGTCCTTGCCGGCTTCCTTAAACATATTGATATACTGACTCTGCTGGATTTCATCCGTTACATAGAAAATTGTTGTCTTATCCGGCTCTTTCTCTTCTGCTTTGTCTGTGTCTGCTGTTGCATCAGCCTCTTTTGACTCAGTCTGATCTGCTGCTTCCTCAGCTGTCTCTGTTATCTTCTTATTCTCTTCTATGCAATCCTTGAGAGTAAGATATTTACCATCCAGATTCTTAAAGAGTACGTAATCACCTATCTTCTCTGCAAATTTGGTATCTTTAATACAACCATATTTAATAAACGGACTGATATCATCCCAGTATTTTTCATAGCTTTCTCTGTCTGTTTTGCACATTCCGGTAAGCTTATCCGCTACCTTTTTGGAAATATACTCAGAAATTTTCTTGACAAATCCATCATTCTGCAGTGCACTTCTTGACACGTTCAGAGGAAGATCCGGACAATCGATCACGCCTTTAAGCAGGAGAAGGAACTCAGGAATAACTTCCTTAATATTATCAGCAATAAATACCTGATTGTTGTACAGTTTAATGGTTCCTTCAATAGAATCATACTCTGTGTTAATCTTTGGGAAATACAGAATTCCCTTTAAGTTAAACGGATAATCCATATTCAGATGAATCCAGAACAGCGGTTCCTTGTAGTCCATAAATACTTTACGGTAGAAATCTTTGTACTCCTCATCTGTACACTCATTGGGATGCTTCATCCAAAGCGGATTGGTATCACTGAGAGAAACCGGACGTTTATTGATCTTCACTTTTTCCCTTGCAGGAGAGATCTCAACTACTTCCTTCTCTCCGTTTTCATTCTCTTTTTCTTCAGTTTTAGCATCCTCATGGATATGCTCTACCACTACATCATCATCTTTTAATTCTGATTCATCTATAGTCTCATATTCCTGAGGTGCGTTTGCTTTAGAAAGATAAATATTTACCGGCATAAAGGAACAATATTTCTCCAGTACTTCACGCATACGGTATTCGTTGGCAAATTCCAGGCAGTCTTCATTAAGGAAAAGTGTGATTTCTGTTCCAACAGTCGTCTTGTTGCCTTCCTGAATATCGTACTCTGTACCGCCATCGCAGGACCAGTGCACAGGTGTCGCTCCCTCTGTATAGGAAAGGGTGTCAATATGTACTTCATCTGCCACCATAAATGCAGAATAGAATCCCAGTCCAAAATGACCGATCATCTGGTCATCTGTTGTCTTATCCTTATATTTCTCCAGGAACTGAGTCGCACCGGAAAAAGCAATCTGAGTAATATAATTCTCTACCTCATCCGCAGTCATACCGATACCATTATCAATAAATTTCAGAGTTTTTCCATCTGGATCTACGATTACCTGAATCTCCGGCTTATATCCCTCCGGAAATGTATATTCGCCCATTACCTCCAGCTTTTTCAGCTTGGTAATGGCATCACATCCATTGGATACCAGCTCTCTTACAAAAATATCATGGTCTGAATACAGCCACTTTTTAATGATCGGGAAAATATTTTCGCTGTTAATTGACAAACTTCCATGTTTTACAGCCATGCTGTCCACACTCCTTTTATATCTTTCAGATTTTCTGTAACTCTGAAAGATATAGTAATACCTTATGGACTAAAAGTCAAGCAAAAATTAGCACTCATTTAAAATGAGTGCTAATAATTCATTGACATTTAACTGTCTTACCTATTTATTTTTTCTTTTTCTTGTAAACTACAACTCCCACAATAGCACCTGCTGCAATGGCAAGAATCAGTACAAACGGCATGATATTGGTGGTATCTCCGGTCTGCACTGCCTTCTTCTGATTAGCAGCCGGATTCTGCTGCACAGGAGTAGGAGTAGCTGTAATTACAACCTTTGGCTGTGAAATCGTAAAGCTTACCTGCTTTGTATCCTGTTTTCCCGTATTTTTCCAGCTTTTACCATCATACTGCTGAGCATTAAATACAACAGTCAGATTATATGTGCCTTCTTTGGTAATTCCAAAAGTAGCTGTATACGGAGCCTGGCTCCAGCTGTTTGTATTGATGACTGTCCAGTGATCCGGAACATAACGCACATCTCCCTTTCCCGGGCTTTCATTGTCCATTCCTGCACCTACCGCCGTAAATGTAATCTTGGACTGAGTGGTATATCCGTCAGCACTGATTCCTGTGATCTTATTATTTGCCGGATCCGCAATCTGCGCAGTACGTCCGGCTTTTACAGTTACCTTTACAGCTGTGATCAGGCTGATCTGATCTGGATTTTCAACTCCATCGGGAAGCACTACCGTTCCATTCACTTTGAAGGTCTGCTCCTGCTTTACAGATGGATCATACGTACATTCCTTCACATTCCATTTTACCTTCGCCTTCATTTCCCCCTCTGTAGTATTAATAACTACCTTTGAAGGAAGTCCCAATGCCTTAGCAGATTTCTCCACACCATTCTTTACTCCCTTCACGTGGGAAGGATTCTGGATTCCGGTAATTCTACATGCCGGTTTTGTCACACTGAATGAAGCATTGATCTCGGCCACTGCAGAAATCTGACTGTCTGTATTTGTGGCTGTAACCTGAACAGATTCGCTGTACTCACCTGCTGTCATACCGGTTTTTGGCACTGCAGTAAAGGTTGCTTCTGCTCCGGGATCCAGTTGTGTTGCAGACAGCTCTCCGATTTCAAAATACTGAGCCTGCGGCTGAGTCAGATCCACTGCTGCATTTCCAGTGTTAGTAAGCGTAATCCGGTACACATACTCCGGAGTATTATATCCCTCCTCCATCGGGTCATAAATAATCTCGGAAGGATCTGCTTTCAGAGAAACCTGTGGCTTCTCCTCTGCTTTTACACTGACTCCGGCCTCTGCCTGAGCCACAGCACTCTCATCCTCTTCAATTCCAAAAACAAGTGTATCACTGTAATCACCCTGGACTAATCCTGCCTTTGGCTGAACAAGAAAGCTACAGGATGCTCCTTTCTCCAGAGTATATACCGCCTGTGTATCTACCGGTGCAATATCAAAATGTTCCGACTCCGGAAGCTTCAATGTAACTGTCTCATCTCCTGTATTCGTCACAGTAACTGTCTGGCTCTCACTGATCTGTGTATAGCCTTCTGTCAGATCAGCAAAGGAAAGTACCGCTGGATCTGTGGATATAGATAACTTTCCAAGTTCTGCACTTGGTTCCTCCGTATTGTCCGGAGTTTCCGGATTCTCAGAATCATCAGGAGCTTCAGAATCATCAGGTTCAAGAACAGGTTCTTCTTCTTCTGCTTCCACCACAGCCTTCACTTCAAAGGAAACCTCAGCCCCCTCTTCCGTCTCATAGGTAATGGTATCATCATAAGTACCTTCCTCCAGTTCCTTCCTTGGCTGAATCCATACACTGACAGACTCTCCTGCTGCCAGAGGCTCCTCTATGTCCGCTACCATAAAATGCTCCGGGCTGATCGCCTTGAAATTCAGAGCACCTGTTCCGGTATTTTTGATATCTACAAACATTGTCTGGGATTCATTATCTCCGGATTCTGCCCGGATAGTTCCAAAATCACACACCGGATTTTCCTGACCTTCTACAGAAGCTACTGCTTCATAGGACAACTCCTGCTGTGCATTTTCCACATCATCCGTGTTCTCTGCATCCTCTGGCGCTTCTGTCTCCTGAACATCCTCTGTTTTATCTGTAGTTTTCTCTGTGCCGTCAGACTGAAGCTCAGACTGGGTATAAATCTGCATTTCCTCTGTCTGTTCCGGATTCTGTGTATCATCTTCCTCTGTCTGAGACGGAGACTCTGCCTCATTCTCCTCAGCCAGAACTGCCCCTTCTGTACTGTCATCCTCTGTCTGCTGGACATCTTCCGACTCCGCATCCTCTTCAGAGCCTTCCAGCTGGGCTTCTGTATCCTGAGCCTTCTTATCAGCAGCAGCCTGGGCTTCCTCCTGAGTAGCTGTCACCTCCAGAGTCTTAGCCTGGAGTTTACCGGTAAATCCTGACTTCTCTGCCGATGTGATATCCAACACCAGCACATAGCCCAGATCATCCTGAGTCACTGTGTAAGTTTTTTCTGTACCTACCTGGGTAAGCTCCTTCTCTCCGGTCTGTCTGGACCAGGAAAAGATAACATCATCATCTGTCACTCCCTCAGGAGTCACCTTGGAATAATCTGCACTCAGTACTGTTCCCACTGCCGGCAGTCCCTTTACCTTCAGCTTGCCTCCAAGCTCTCCGGCTTCTGCTGCAAAAGCCATGGATGGAAGAAGGGTAACGATCATCAGCACAGCCATCAGCACTGCAAGAATTCTTTTTTTCCTCATGTGCCATCCTCCTTTTATTTATCATTTATATATCTTTTTATAACTACCGTTTTATTTTTGATCGGCAGTTCTTTATACAGTGTTATTATAACACTGTGGTTTTTCTAAATGTAATTCGCATATTTCATATTGCTTCTGTGCATAAATGAAAGAAGCTGTTTCAATCTGCATAGTTCTATTTTGCAGAACCGCTCTTTGAAATAGCTTCTTCCTCTTTTTATTTATTCTATATCAAATTTCTGTTCAGCCTTCCACAATGAGATATTTTCCGTCCGGAAGTGCAAATACCTCACTAGCCTCTTCCAATTCTTCGTCTGACATGCCCTCTACATCAGCTCCCATGTCATCCAGGTATTCCCTCACTTCGTCAATAGAATCTACCATTGCAGCCATGCAGTCCTCCAGAAAAGCCTCTGCTTCCTCAAAAGACTCCGCCACCGGCTGCGGAAAAAGCTGTCCCTGCTTTTCCAAAAATGTGTTGATGCATTCTTCTGTGTACATTTTAAATTACCCCCTCCATATTTCCTTTCGCCCTGATTACCTTTTCCAAAATATTCTGTACCCGGTCTGCAGTGAATGCCGCCGATTCCCGCACCTTCTCCTTGGAATGTGCCATGGCAAAGCCATATTTCACTGCCTTAAGCATCTCTATATCATTATATTCGTCTCCGAATGCAATGCACTCCTCTGGGGAAATTCCATATTTTTCCTGGAACTCCCGGATTCCCTTCGCCTTGTTCGTACCAAAAGGAATAAAATCCACCCAGTCATTGCCTGATGTCACTACTGTACATCTCTGTCCAAACTGTCCAGTCCAGTAACGTACATATTCATCTGTCAGACCGGCAGATTCATATACCGCCAGCTTCATAATAGGTTCTGTGATCTCATCCAGGCTGTTTATGATCCTGCACTCATTTTTCACCAGAGCCACCATATAATGGCGAAAGCTTTCTGTTTTTGGCATGAGATAATGATAATCCTTAGCAGAACAGGTGAATTCTGCGTCTTTTTTTTCTATAATTGCAGTAAGAATCTCATTTGCCAATTCTTTATCAAATCGATCCTGATAAAGAACCTGACCCTTTTCCACTGCCAGTGCACCATTCTCACAGATAAAAGAAATATCCGAAGCAACCGGTGCAAACAATCTCTTCATATTGGGATACTGGCGTCCACTGGCTGCCACAAACCGGATTCCCAGCTCATTCAGTGCCCTGATCAAAGGAAAAAGATCCTCTGGCAGGGTCTGGGCCTTGTTCAAAAGTAAGGTTCCGTCCAGATCACTGGCAATCAGTTTAATCATTTTTGTATTCCTCACATATCTTTAATAAATCTGTCGGTTTCTCCGCCACCAGATCAGCTCCGTTGGCATTAAGTTCCTCCAGGTCACGAAAGCCCCACAATACACCTATGGTAAACATTCCAGCCGCTTTGCCAGTCTGCATGTCTGTACCGGTATCCCCGATATACATACACTCTTCCGGCTTTACCCCAAGCTTCTTTGCTGCAAGAAGCGGTGCATCCGGTGCAGGTTTACGGCGGATTCCTTCCTGTTGTCCAATCACCAGGTCAAAAATTCCCGGATAAAGGTAATCCATTACCTTCAGTGCTGCTGGATGGGGTTTATTGGAGCATACAGCCAGCTTCATTCCTTTTTTTCTCAGTTCCTCTACCGTTGACTGCATTCCATCATACCTGGTCACCTTATACAGCGGGTCTTCGTCAAACCTCTCTCTGTACATTTTCCGTGCTTCTTCATAATGAACCAGCTCCGGATCTCCCGCATCCTTCAACGCCCTGCGCACCAGCATATCCGCACCCTCTCCGCAGTAATAGCGAAAATTATCCAGAGGAAGAGGGCGAAGTCCCAGCTTCTTCATTACCTCATTTGCAATATATGCCATGGAATCCAGTGTATATGCCAGAGTTCCGTCCAGATCAAATATACCTGCTTTTATCATTTTGTATCATCCTCTTTATTCTGTCTGTATTTTAATCCACAAGGGAGATTCCCAGCTTCTTCATTTCATGGAAAAGCCTTGCCACAGGCAGTCCCACCACATTATTATAGTCACCGCAGATTCCCTTTACATAAATTCCCCATCTGCCCTGGATTCCGTAACTTCCGGCTTTATCCATAGGTTCTCCGGTAGATACATAAGCCTTGATTTCATTCTCAGACACCGGATAAAATTCCACATCTGTTTTCTCATAAAAGGTATGTTCTATCCATTGTCCCTGCTTTTTCTCCAGTACCGTCACTCCCGTATACACCTGATGTGTATTGTCCTGAAGCTTTTGCAAAGTATGAACTGCATCCTCCTCATCTGCCGGCTTGCCCAGAATGCGGTTTTGAAAAACCACAACTGTGTCCGAACCGATGACCAGTGTCTTTTCCTCGCATTCCCCAAGCTCTTCTGCCACAGATGCTGCCTTATCAAAAGCCAGCTTCTGTACTGCCTCTCCCGGCTCATCCGAAGTCCGCTTCTCCTCCCCGTGAGCAGGTATGATTGAAAAGGTCACTCCTGCCTGAGTCAACAGCTCCCGTCTTCTCGGGGAAGCAGATGCCAAAATAATTTTTCTCATAATGTATCCTCTTCTTTCCTGTCATAGTATACCTTGTATCTTTCTCTGACGCAACCGATTTTTATTGCTTTTTGTCGGATCGTGAACAAGCCAAAACTTACCCCTTTTCTTTTTGACAGAAATGTATTAAAATATCTTTATTCATATGCGAATTGACTAATGTCAGAAAGGAGTATTATTATGGCAAAGCTTAATAAATATTGGGGATTTGTAGCAGTAGGTGCCCTGACCGCGGCAGCAGCCGGTGCAGTGGCAGCAGTAATCATAAAAAAACATCCTCATACAAAAGATGAGGATTTTACAGAGGATTTTGACGATGCATTTGATATCGCCTTTGACTCCGATGAGGAAGAGGAAAAAGAAGCTCCGCAGGAAAGTGCTGAAGATTTTGAATCCTGGGACGCTGATTTAGACCAGGGCGACATCACTGAAACCGACGAAGAGACCGAAAGCTCTGATGATGCCGAAACTGACGAAGAGACTGAAAGCTCTGATGATGTAAAAACTGACACTATTCAGGATACTGAAGCAGATACCGAAGCTGACGTTAAAGCAGATACTGACGCAGAATAACATAACAACATAAAAAAACGGATCCGTCTGATACTATTCAGATTGATCCGTTTTTATTTATATAATAGCTATTTCATTATATAATAGTTATTTCAACTTTGAGTTCTTACTATGAAGCACATTCCTTATCAGGCTTTCGGCAGTTTGAATGAGCTCTTCAGAGATACAATGCGGTTAAATACCGGTGCACCTTCTTTGGAGTCATGGATATCTGCGCAGAAAAATCCTGTTCTTACAAACTGGAAGCTGTCATAGCCTTTTGCTTCCATAAGTGCAGGCTCTACATACGCGGTAACTTTTGTCAGAGAATTCGGATTTACGTTCAGAGAACCATCCTCTTTATTATATACGCCTTTTTCCTCATCTACAATATTCTCATAGAGACGTACTTCTGCTTTTCCTGCCTGGCTTGCTTCCACCCAGTGAATGGTTCCTTTTACTTTTCTGCCATCCGGTGCATTGCCGCCCTTTGTTGCAGGGTCATAAGTACAGTGCACAACACGTACAGTTCCATCTTCATCAGCTTCATATCCTGTACAGGTTACGAAATATGCGTTCATAAGACGAACCTCTGTACCTGGGAACATTCTCTTATATTTCTTAGGCGGATCTACCATAAAGTCTTCTCTCTCAATATAGAGTTCTCTGCCAAACGGTATTTTACGGGTTCCCA
>OLPO01000468.1_pt1 | contig 32880 bp, 35 predicted proteins | sample 1672831 | NCBI WGS metagenome assembly OLPO01 (sample SAMEA3136728, study PRJEB25190) | human gut metagenome
AGGGGTACGGCGGCCATGTGCTCACCCGGGGGGAGGGGGGCGTGTTTACCCTGAAAATCCTCCTGCCCATCCCCCAGGTGGAGGCCCCTGCCCGGGCCCAGGAGCCCGTGTCCTAACCGTCTGCATGCAGCACCCGCCGGGAAGCCCTAGGCTTCCCGGCGGGTGTTAAGTTTTACCCCGTCGGTGTTAATTTAGGCCCTACTTCTTGTCTCGGAAGAGCAGGGTGGTACCATGGGACCATCCTGCAACAGAGAAAGGAAGGAATCGTTTATGCGTATCCTGCAAACCACCCACCTGACCAAGGAGTATGGTCAGGACGCCAGCCTGGTGAAGGCCTTGGACGACGTCTCCCTGTCCGTGGAGGCGGGGCAGTTCGTGGCCATCATCGGCACCTCCGGCTCCGGCAAGTCCACCTTGCTGAACATGCTGGGCGGGCTGGACCGGCCCACCGGCGGCACCGTGAAGGTGGACAACTTCCAGCTGGAGGACCTTCGGGACGAGGACCTCACCGTCTTCCGCCGCCAGCGGATCGGTTTCATCTTTCAAAATTACAACTTGATCCCCTACCTCACCGCCTATGAGAACATCGTCCTCCCCGTCCGTTTGGACGGCAAGCAGGAGGACAAGGCCCTCCTCCGGGAGATCGTGGGCTTTTTGGATCTGGAGGGCAAGCTGGCCAGCTATCCCAGCCACCTCTCCGGCGGCCAGCAGCAGCGGGTGGCCATCGCCCGGGCGCTGATCACCAAGCCCGCCATCATCCTGGCTGACGAGCCCACCGGCAACCTGGACAGCCACACCAGCGACCGAGTCATCGACCTGCTGAAAATGACCAGCGCCACCTTTCACCAGACCATCGTGATGATCACCCACAACCCCGAGATTGCAGCCAAGGCCGATGTCCAGGTCCGCATCGAGGACGGGAAGATCCACCGGTAAGGAGGGGCGCGCCATGAAGAAACTGGAACGGGGCATGATTGCCCGCATGGCCAAGGCCAGCCTGCGGGCCAGCCGGATGCGCAACGGGTTTGTGATGCTCACCATCGTCCTGGCCTCGGCCCTGCTTATGGGTATCCTGATGTTTGCCGTAGGGCAGCAGGAGCAGACCCAGCGGAACCTCACCCACGCCCAGCAGGTGGGCTACTATAACCTCACCGAGACCCAGGTGGAGGCCCTGCAAAGGGACGAGCGGATTGCCTACCAGATCCAAGTGAAAACCGGGGTGCCCACGGAGCTGGACGGTTTTTCCGTGGTGCCCTACTACGTCAGTGAGATGTCCGACCACATCCAGGTGGGCACCCTCACCCAGGGGAGCCTCCCCCAGGCGGCCGACGAGGTGGCCGTCCAAGGGGCCATGCTGGAGCGGATGGGCCTGCCTGCCGCCCTGGGCACCCAGGTGACCTTCCCCTTCTACGACGGCAATACGGAGACCTGTACCGTCACCGGCCTGCTGGCAGGGGGGGAGAATGCCAGCCAGTTCTCCCTCTTCTTCTCCCAGGCCTACGCCGAGACGGGCAGCCAGCTGGCGGGGGAGCCCTATGAGGTCTATGCCCAGCTCTACGGGGCCACCACCATGAACCAGTGGGACTGCCAGGAGGCCATGTTCCTCATCGGCAGCGATGCCGGGGTGGAGCGGCAGTTTGTAAACCCCTCCCGGGCCTTCCTGGACTCCCTGTCGGTGGACAGCCAGCAGGTTCTCCTCTACGGCCTGGTGGGGGCGGTGATCTTGCTGGCGGCGGTGCTGGTGATCTATGGGGTGTTCTACCTCTCCGTCATTGGCCGGGTCCATCAGTTCGGTCAGCTGCGCACCATCGGCATGACCAAAAAGCAGATGCGGAAGCTGGTCTCCCGAGAGGGGCGGATGCTCTTTCTGCGGGCCGCCCCCTTGGGGATCGTGATCGGCGGTGTGGTGGGATATTTCCTCCTGCCGGCGGGGTTCAGCATCCTCAATACCCTGCTCCTGGCGGTGGGGGTGTTTGTGGTGGTCTACGTCATCACCCTGCTCTCGGTCCACAAGCCGGCCAAACTGGCGGCAGCGGTCTCCCCCATGGAGGCCCTGCGGTACCAGCCCCAGGACGGCATGAAGGCGGCAGCCGGCCGCAAGCTGTGCCGGAACCTCACCCCGGTGGGGCTGGGGGTGATGAACTTTGGAAAGAACCGGAAGAAGGCCACCGTCACCATGCTCTCCCTGGCCCTGGGGGGCATCCTGTTCATGACGGCGGCCACCTACATGACCTCCTTCGACCGGGACGCCTACTCCCGCCAGATCTATTTTAAGGACGCGGAGGCCCATATCAACTACACCCAGGCGGCCATCGAGCTGGAGGACAACGGCATCAGCGGCCTCCAGGCCAACCAACCTATGGACCAGGCCATGGTGGAGGAGATCCTGGCCCTGGACGGGGTGGAGTCGGTCCAGGAGCTGAAGAACTTCGGCCTCTCCTATGACATCCCCACCCGGAGTGAGTATGACAACGACGACATGGCCTGGCTGATGACCCAGGAGGAGGTCCGCACCATCGGCCAGTACCTGGAGGAGGGCAGCGCCGACTATGACCAGCTGATGTCCGGGTCCTATGTCCTGGTGGCCGACAACAACAACGTGGAGGAGATCTACGGCTGGCGCTTCCAGGTGGGGGACCAGTTGACCTTCCACTACTTCGACGGCACCGGCCCGGCGGAGCGGACGGTGACCGTGCTGGGCATCCTCAATGACCAGTACAACCGGGACAACGAGCTGCTGGAGGGCTGGTTCCTCCTGCCGGAGGCGGTGGCCCAAAGCTGGGTGTCCTACGACACCTTCAACACCGGTATGCTGGTGAACGCCGCCGACGGCCAGGAGGCCGCCGTAGAGGCCGCTCTGGAGCCCCTGGTGGCCGCCCGGAGCGAGCTGACCATGGAAACCCTCTCCCAGCGGCAGGCGGTGGATGCCCAGAACGTGAACACCATCTTTGGGGCCATCAGCGGCCTGGCCATGTTCATCATGCTCTTTAGCATCCTGAGCATGATGAACACCCTCATCACCAACATCGTCACCCGGAAGCAGGAGCTGGCCATGCTGGAGTCTATTGGCATGGGCAAGGGGCAGGTCCGCCAGATGCTCCTGGGGGAGAGCCTCCTGCTGGTGCTGGCCACGGTGGGGGTTACCCTCACGGTGGGCACCCTCTGCGGCTGGTTCCTCAGCCGGACCCTGGCGGGGATGGGGGTGCACTACATGGTCTTCCAGTTCCCCACGGGGTTTGCCTTGGCCTATGTGGCGGTGCTGGTGCTGGTCCCCCTGGTGATCACCGGGGTGTCCCTCCACACCTTCGCCAAGGAACCCCTGGTGGAGCGCCTGCGGGGGATGGAGGGGTAAGTCCGAAGCACCCCTTCCAAGCAAACCCGATGCCTTTGGCGCCCCCGGCCCGCTGGGCTGGGGGCGCTTTGTGTCTTCCTCACTTGCGGCGGGGGAGAACTTCGGGTATAATACCTCCAAAATGACATCCAAAGGAGGACCCTGCCGTGCCAAAGATCCCACCATACAACGGCTTTGAACTGGGCCCCATCCGCCCGCCCAGCGAGGCCTACAGCCTGCTGCTGCGGATCAACCGGGGCTGCGGCTGGAACAAGTGCCGTTTCTGCGGCTTCTACCGGGACGTGCCCTTCAGTATCCGCCGGGCGGAGGACGTGAAGAAAGACATCGACCTGGTCAAGTACTGGGTGGATGTGATCCAGAACCGCCAGCCCCCCCGCCAGGCCAAGTCCGAGGCGGACTACGAGGCCCTCTCCATGGCCTATCACTGGGTGCAGAGCGGGATGCGCTCCGTCTTTTTCCAAGACGGCAACGGCCTGCTGATGAACCCGGACGAGCTCACCGACGTGCTGGAGTACCTGAACCAGACCTTCCCCCAGATCCAGCGGATCACCACCTACGCCCGGTCGGACACCATCAACCGCCTTCCCCTGGAGCGGCTGAAGCGGTACCGGGAACTCAAGCTCAACCGCTTCCACATCGGCCTGGAGACGGGGAACGACCACATCCTCAAAATGATGCGCAAGGGGGTCACCAAGCAGGCCCAGATCGAGGCGGGCATCAAGGCCATGGCCGCAGGCATCGAGATCAATGAGTTCTACATGCCCGGCATGGGAGGGCGGGAGTATGCCAGGCAGAGTGCTCTGGACACCGCCGACGTGATGAACCAGGTGAACCCTGACTTCATCCGCATCCGCTCCATGGCCCTGGCGGAGAATTTGGAGATGTATGAGGACTATGAGAAGGGCATCCTCACCCGGCCCAACGACATTGAGACCATCGGGGAGATCCGCCTGTTCCTGGAGAACCTCCACGGCATCACCAGTTGGGTGGACAGTGACCATATCCTGAACATCCTCCTGGAACTGAAAGGCCGCCTGCCGGAGGACAAGGACCGGATGCTGGCCCTCATCGACTTCTTCCTGGACCTGCCGGAGGACACCCAGAACCTCTTCCGCCTGGGCCGCCGGCTGGGGATCATGGGCCAGCTCTCGGACCTGCACAACGAGGTCCTGGTGGACAAGGTGAAACAGACCATGGACCAGGCCCATGTGGACAAAACCAACATCGACGCCGTCTGCGACCGCCTGATGATCCGGGCCATCCCTATCTAAGACAGACGAAGGCCCCCTGCCCAGTATGGGCAGGGGGCTTTTCGTGTGGGGAAACGCACTGGCAGGGCAGGGAGGGATGCGAGAAAAGGGGGTCATACCATGACCAAGTATGGATACATCCGGGTCAGCACCCGGGAACAGAACGAGGACCGCCAGCGCCTAGCCATGGACCAGCTGGACATCCCTCCGCGGAACATCTTCGCCGACAAGCAGTCGGGGAAGGACTTTGACCGCCCCCAGTACCAGCGCCTGGTGCGGAAGCTCCGACGGGACGATCTGCTCTATCTCCACAGCATCGACCGCCTGGGGCGCAACTACCGGGAGATTTTGGACCAGTGGCGGCTGCTTACCAAGGAGAAGGGGGTGGATATCGTGGTGCTGGACATGCCCCTGCTGGACACCCGGCGGGGCAAGGACCTGATGGGCACCTTCCTCAGCGACATCGTCCTGCAAGTCCTCTCCTTCGTGGCGGAGAACGAGCGGGCCAACATCCGCCAGCGCCAGGCAGAGGGCATCGCTGCGGCCAAGGCCCGAGGGGTTCGCTTCGGCCGGCCGCCCCGCCCGCTGCTGGAGAATTTCCACAGCCTCCACCGGGCATGGCGGGCCAAAACCATGACTCTGCGCCAGGCCGCCGGAGCCTGTGGCCTGCCGGTGGCCACCTTTTACAGCAAGGCACGCAAGCTGGAGCAGCGGTGAGGGGAGGCGACAAACCCCAAACGGTCCCCCGAAGGGGACCGTTTGGGGGGTTAGGAACCGATCCATTCCAGCATCTGCTCTGGGGAGACGGACCCATTCATGTTGTACCGGTCCAGGGCCAGGAGAGATTGGTCCAGCCCCTTAATGAGGATATTGGTGCCGATCTCAGTGGAAAAGGAGATGTCAAACCCGTTCTCCAACAGGGTTACCAGGCTTAGGATATCATAGTACCCACCGGGGAAGGCGATGACGTGGACGTCCTCCTCCCCAGTCCCTTCCTGGATCTCCCGGCGGATGGTTTCGCAGTCGGCGGAGAGGGCGGCCCGGTAGTCCTCCTCCGACTCCCCTTCCAGGGGGAGAAGGTTCTCCCGGGGCTGGTCAGAGTCCTCATAGGGGCCCCATTGGTGCATGTCGTAGGTGTGGCTCTGGATGGAGATGACCCCAGAGTCCACCATTTCCTTGGCCTGTTCGTAGGAGAAGTGGGGGGTGATGGGGTAATCGGTGTCTTTATAATGCTCCGTGTCCCCTACGGTAGAACCGATGACGAAGATGGTGGCCACCATACCGTATTTCTTCAGGATAGGGTAGGCGTATTCATAGTTGCTCAAGTACCCGTCGTCAAACGTGATGACAATGGGTTTCTCCGGCAATTCCTTGCCCTCCCGGACGTAGGCAGCCAGATCCTCGGGGAACACAGAGGTGTAACCGGCCTCTGCCAAGGCGGCGATCTGGGCTTCGAAGGCCTCTGGGGAGAGCTCCGTACTGTCATTCCCCTCCTCCGAGATGTGGTGGTACATGAGCACCGGGACCTGGGCCGTGTACTCCTCCAACGGAAGAGGTTCTGCCTGAGCCATCTGGGCCACATGCTCTGCTACGTTGTCAGGGGTGACATAGGCTCCAAAGTCTTCAGGAATGTACACACTCTCATCCCCAAACATCCGGGCCAGGGCCATGTCGCCAACGCACTCCCGGAAGTGGGTTTCATCGTAGAAGTACCGGGGCTCAAAGCTCACGGAGCTGTAGGAGAAATCCCAATAATCGGTGACCTCGGCCAACCGGGTGTAAAAGGACGCCACTTGCTCCCAGGGGAAGGAGGCCAAATAGTCCGCATACACCGGGGCAGTCACCACGGTCAGCTGGACCCCATTGTCTTCACAGAGCTGCTTAATCCGCGTCAGGCTCTCCAGGGTGCCGGTGATGGCTTCCTCATTGGTCTGGTTGGAAAGGGCAGGGTAATTGGCGAAGACGGGATAGGACTCCAAGTACGCATCCATATTTCCAATGGGCTCCGCGTCCCGCACCTTTTTGTCATAGGCGCCGTCACTGGCGTCAAAGACGTCGAAGGTCTGGGTCAGATAGGTGTCCTGCACCATGGCCTCCAGCTTGTCCAAACTATGGCGGGGGTCCATGAAAAGGTATTTGGCGTAGAAGGCGAGAGGGTTTTCCCCGGTGGTCTCCGGCGGCATGGCATAGGAGAGGGGATCTGCTTCCTCGTTATAGTTCATCGCGTTGTCGATGTAGACGCTGACCACCAGGTTCTTTACCTCGTAGTTTTCCACTAGATAGAAGGCCTGCTGTTCTACATCCAACATGTCCGCCCCGTAGGCGATCATATTGTAGAAATTGGCGTCAAAATACGTGTTGAGGGCGTCTGTGGGAAAGGAACTCACGGAGGAGCAGCCTAAGATATAGGAGTCGTACTCCTCGTGGTGCTCTTTGAGGTAGGTGATTTTGGCGGTACGGGGATTCATGGTCATCTCATAGGAGGGCCACTCCAGCGCTTTGTGGGAAAAGACCCCGAAGGGGTCTACCAACCAGTTAAAGCCCAGCACAGCAGCCCCTAAGACCACTGCGGTGGCCAAAAACCCCAACAGCCATCGTTTGGAATTCATGGAGACCTCCTCTCATTAGAACTGCTGATAGATGAAGCCCTCGGGGATATAGTCTGCCCGGAGGACGCCGAGGCAAAAGAGGATTGCCAAAGGCAGTACCATGGTGGTGAACCATTGGAACCAGGCGGGTTTCGTTTCCAACATAGGGCGAATGGGCCCTTGTTTTTCCTGGTACCACTCTGCCGCCAGCATGATGGCCACGCCAATCCACAGGACGGCAAGGTCCCAACCGGTGAGGCCCAGGGAGAGCAGGGTGCCGTTCCACAGGTCAGGCAGGTTGGGATGGAGGAACGTCTCTTTCACCATCCACACGGCGGTGAGAAAGCGGGGGGCCCGGGTGATGTACCGGCCGAAGAAGACCAGAATGTTGGTGCGTACCACTTGGAAAATATGCCAACCCAGGGACTTGTCGTTGATGTGGAGTTTTTCCTTCCACACCAAGAACTGCGGGGCCAGCAACAGGGACAGGGTGATGATACCGCCGTTCCAAAAGCCGAAGGCCACATACCGCCAGTTGGCGCCGTGCCAGATGCCGATGACAAAGTAGACGATGAAAGTGGCCAGGGAGGTGGGCAAAATCTCCCCCAGCTTTCCCTTGATGTGCTTCCGGGTGAACCGGCCCAACCGGCCGAAGGGTTTGGACAGGGAGAGGGGATAGAACAGGTAATCCCGCATCCAGGCTCCCAAGGTGATGTGCCACCGGCGCCAGAAGTCGGTGAGGGAGGTGGAGAAGATGGGGCGGCGGAAGTTTTCCGCCAAGTCAATGCCGAACATCCGGGCAACCCCTCGGGCAATGTCGATGCCCCCGGAGAAATCGCCGTAGAGCTGGATACAGTAGAACAGGACCCCCACGGCGAGGATACTGCCGCTGTAGGACCAGGGATCGTCCAGAACGGTGTTCACCAACACGGCGGCCCGGTCGGCGATGACCATCTTTTTGAAATAACCCCACATCATCAGTTGGATGCCGTACTTCAGGTTGGTGTAGTCCGCCGAGCGCTGGGCCAGCAGTTGGGGGGCCAGCTGGTCAAACCGGCCGATGGGCCCCTGGACCATTTGGGGGAAGAAGGAGACAAACAGAAGGAGTTTGGCAAAGTTCTTCTCCGGCTGATACTTGTCCCGATAGACGTCGATGACATAGCCCACCGACTGGAAGATAAAATAGGAGATACCCAGTGGGAGCACCAGTTCCGACAGGGGAATCTGGCTCCCAGGGCTTACCTGGTCAGCCAGAGGCTGCAAAAGCTCTGCGGTAAAGTTCCAGTACTTGAGGATGTAGAGTAGCACAAAGTTGGCCAAGCAGGCAAACAGGACCACCCCTCGACGGTAAGGTTTGTACTTGGCGGTGATGGCTTTGCGCTCCTCCTTGGGGGCGGCCCGGCGCAGGGCATTGAAGTGCCCCAGCAGGCGGCCGGAGACATAGACTGTGGCTGCGGTGTAAAACACGTAGAGGACGGTTTTGCCGCCCCCTACACAGTAAAACACCATGCTGGCTGCCAGTAGGGCCACCCACTGCCCCTTTTTGGGCAGCAGATAATACACCCCCACCGATACCAGTACCAGCACCAGGAAGGGAAGGGAGGTGAAGGACATGGTCAGTCGTCTTTCCGGGCCTGGATGAGGGCCAGCATGGCTTCTACAGAGTTAAAGTTCTCCGGGACCAGGTCGTCTACCGAGATCTCTACCTCAAAGGCGTCCTTAATTTCGGAGACGATGGTGACAATGTCCAGGGATTCCAGAATCTCATCGTCCACCAGGGCGGTTTCGGTTTCAAAGTCCACGCCGGGGACGGCTTCGGTCAAGATTTGCAGCAGTTGTTCTTTCATGGGTGTTTGTTCCCTTCTTTCTTAGTGTAGCATAGCACGGCGGAACGCCGGCCATCGGGGGCAAAGCCAAAGCGGCCGTAGGCGGTCTGCGCGGCCAGATGGTCCGCGCGGGTCCACACCACGCTTTTGGCTCCGCCAATGGCTTGGAGGTAGGCGGCCAGGAGGGGGCGGGTGCGGCCGGTCCCGCGGCGAGATGCCTGGATGGCCAGGTGGCGGATCTCGCCGGTGGTCCCCTCTAGAGTAAAGTGGAGCAGGCCCGTAATGGCCCCTTGCTCCTCCAAGAGCAGGACCTGGCGGTGGGCCAGGTCGGCCTTCAGCTCCGCCTCATTGGGCAGGCAGCCGGTGAGGGGAGAGAAGTTGGCCTGCAGAAAGGCCAGCACATCCCGCCCGCGCTCCGGCCCAGGGCGGGACACAGGGAGCGCTGGCGCTCCCGTCTCTCCCGCCGGACGGGAGAGGCGAAGCCGCTCAAACAGGGGGGTGAACCCCTGCTCTATGAGGTAGTCCACAGCCTCCCGCAGACCCTTGTCCCTGGGACGGTAGGCCACTTCGGTTACCGTAGGGTCCGGGAGGGCGGCACCCAGAGGGACGGAGAGGTCCTCCAGGAAGAAATGCAGCCGGGTATGGTCTCCACGGTCCCGCAGCAGGAGAAGGCCGGCAGGGGTCTCCTGAGCGGTGAGGGTTCCTCCCGCCAAGGAGGCGCCATATTCCGTCTGTGAGACCATGGTGTTGGCCCGCACCCCTGGCCGGAGATGGGCCGAGGCCAGCTGGGCGAGGGCGGCGTAGTCAGTGAGTTTCATGTCCAAGGTACTCCTCCCGCAGGCGGGGTCGGTCAATCTTCCCGTTGGGGTTGTGGGGCATGGTTTCCACCTGATGGTAGAGGTTGGGCACCATGTAGCGGGGCAGGCTGGCCCGGGCCTGTTTGGCGATGGCCTTGCTGTCCTGGGTACCGGTGTAGACGCAGTGGATGCGGTCCCGCTCCGGGTCGAAGAAGCAGGCCACCTCTTGGATGGCCGGGAAGCTGTTCAAGGTGGTTTCGATCTCCCCCAGCTCGATGCGGTAACCCATGTGCTTGATCTGCCCGTCCCGTCGAGTGAGGAAGGTGAGCAGGCCGTCCTCATCCATCACCGCCAAGTCGCCAGTGCGGTAGATCAGGTCGGGGTAGTTGGGGTTCCGAGGGTCTTGGATGAAAGCGGCGCGAGTCTTGTCCCACTGGCCGAAGTACCCCTTGGCCAGGCCCATGCCGCGCACGCAGATCTCCCCAGGCTGGCCTGGGGGGACTGGCTGCAAGGTCTCGTCCAGGAGGAACACCTCTTTGTTGGCGCAGGCGGTGCCGATGGGGATGCGCTCGTGGTCGGCAAAATTCCGCTGGATGGGATACCAGGTGCAGTCCACAGTGACTTCCGTGGGACCATAGAGGTTGATGTACTGTACCTGGGGCAGGGCAGCCCGCCAACGGTTGAGCTGCTTGGCCTGCAGGGCCTCGCCGCCTAAGATGGCGGTGCGCAGACAGCTGGGTGCCTTCTTTTCCAGCACCCCGGAGTTGGCCACCAGATGGAAGGCGGAAGTGGCCCAGATGAGGGCGGTGACCTTCTTTTCCTCCAAAAAGTCGATGAGCAAGGTGGGGAAGAGAAAGTCCTTCTTGGGAATGATGTGGGTGGTGGCCCCACACTTGAGGGTGAGGTAGATGTCTTTCACCGACAGGTCAAAGTAAAAGGGGGCCTGGTTGCCCATGACGTCTTCCCCGGTGATCTGGCAGGCCTCCGCCATCCATTCGATGAAGTCAATGACGCTTCGGTGGGAGATGACGATCCCCTTTGGAGTGCCGGTGGAGCCAGAGGTAAAGATGGCGTACACCGGGTCGATGTCCAGCACACCCCGGCGCCGGGCGGTCAGGAGGGATAGATCCTCCGGGCAGGCAAATCCCTCCCGGTCCAAGAGGAGGGGGCAGTACTCCGCCAGGGCTTGGGCGGTCTCCGCCTCCTTCTCGTCATATACCAGGGCGGCGGGGGAGAGGGTTTCCAGAATGGAACGCAGCCGGGGCAGGGGCATCTGGCTGTCCAGCGGGACATAGAAATTTCCCGCATATAGAGCACCGAAACAGGCGGCCAGATTGGCAGCCCGGTGGTTGACCAGCACCACCACCGGCGCATTTTTTCGGGCGCTTCGCTGGGCCAAAGCAGTGCCCATGCTTTTGGCTGCGGACTGGAGTTGGGCAAAGGTGAAGGCCTCCGCTTCATCGGAAAAGGCCACTTTGTCCGGGACCCGGGAAGCGGAAGCTTCCAAGTATTCCAATACATTTTTTTGCAGCATAGACAAACCTCCCAAAGGCAGGGTATCCAAACCATTTGGCCCGGGAGAGAGCCAGGTTTTAGACGCTTTAGGACACTACATCATACCATAGTTTCCGGGAAAGCGCAAGAAAATTCCCTCCCAGGATCCTGGGAGGGAAGCAAACTCCATCAAGGCGCAAGCCCCTTCTGCGCCAGCCTGCGGTGCACCACTCGGCGGGCCACCGCGTACAGCACCGAGCACAGGGGAACGGCGAAGAGCATGCCCAACAGGCCAAAGGCATTGCCTCCGAGGGTCACGGCGGCCAGCACCCAGATGCCTGGCAGGCCCACGGACTTGCCCACCACCCGGGGATAGATGACATTGCTCTCAATCTGCTGCAGGACGATGATGAAAAGGATGAACCACAGGGCCTGGATGGGGTTCACCAACAAGATCAGCAAGGCGCCAATGGCCACCCCGATAAAGGCGCCAAAGATCGGGATGAGGGCGGTAAAGCCGATGATTACCGAGATCACCCCTGCGTAGGGAAGACGGAAAATCAGCATGCCCAGGAAGCACAGGCAGCCCAAAATGAGGGCCTCGGTGAGCTGACCCGTCACAAAGTTGGAGAAGGCCCGGTTGGTCATGTGGGCCAATTCCGTGATCTGCTGGGCCCGCTTGCTGGAGAATATGGCCTGGACCACTTTCTTGGCCTGACGGGTGAGGGTCTCCTTCTGGGCCAGGAGATAGAGGGCGAAGGCCAGGGCCAGCACCAGGTTAAAGATCAGGGAGACCACGGAGGAGGTGATGCCAATGGCGGTGCTGATGGTGGTGTTGAGGAACTGATCCCCGTACTGCCTCATCCAATCCAGGATCTTCTGCTGCATCTCCTGGCCATTCAGGGAGAAATCAGGGAGGTGAGCCCCGTGTTCCGCCAGGAAGGAGGAGAGCTGGTTCCACCAATTTTGTAATTGGAGGATCCGTTCTGGCAGCAGGTTCACAAAATTCACGATGCTGTCCTTCAGGGAGGGGACGATGACGAAGAACAGGGCAAAAACCACCCCGATCACCAACAGGACACTGACCAGCAGGCAGACAGGCCGGCGGGCTTTGTCTTGCCGGGGACCATAGCGTTTCCCCCAAAGGCGACGCCAGCCCCGTTCCACCGGACGCAGGACCACATTCACCAGGAAGGCCAGGCAGCCCCCCAGAAGAAAGGGGAAGAAGAGGGAGAAGAACCCGCTGACAAAACGCCAGGCTTGGCTGGGGTTGGTGAGCACCCAATAGAGCACCACCCCGAAGGCGATGAGCAGCACGAGACGTTTGGTATTCTTTCGGTTTAGGTCCAAAACAGACTCCTTTCATGGGAAGGGGTATCAAAGGAGAGGAAAACAACCGTAGTATACCATAGTTCTCTTTCCGGGGAAAGATGATTTTTGGGAAAAGCGCAAGGAAAGCGAACCGCCCTGCCGACACAGGAGGTACGCCTTATCCGTTCTTTTTGCCCCCAAACACAGGGAAGTGGCGGAAGGGGCCATAGTCTTGAATGGGGGGCAGGTGCAGAAGCTGGTCCATATCCTCCTCGGAGATGGTAAAGTCCAGGGAGGCGTTTTCCCGCATGTGCTCCGGGTTTGCTGCCTTGGGGAGGACCACCATGCCCAGCTGCAGGTCGTAGCGAATGCAGAGCTGGGGGACGGAGACCCCGTACCGTTGGGCCATCCGTTGGATGGCGGGGTTCTTTTTGGCCTCTCCGTGGGCCACGGGGGAGTAGGCCTCCAGCAGGATCCCGCGGCTCCGGCAGAAGGAGAGCAGGGAAAGGGGCGTGTTGGAGATGTGACAGAGCACTTGGTTGACCATGGGCTTGACCGCTGCCGTGGTCCACAAGTTCTCCAGGTCTGCCGGCTGAAAGTTGGAGACCCCGATGGCCCGGACCTTTCCGGCGGAGAGGGCGTCCTCCAAGGCCCTCCACACCTGGCGGTTTTCCGGGAAGTAGCGGTTGTCCGACTGGTTTACCTCCGCCCAGGGCTGTGGGCTGTGAATGAGCATCAGATCCACATAGTCCAGCCCCATGGTGGTCAAAGTCTGGTGGATGGACTGGGCGGCGGTGGCATAGGACTTGTGCTCGGCGGCCACCTTGCTGGTGACAAAAATTTCCTCCCGAGGGATGCCGCTGCGCCGGATTCCCTCCCCAACGCCGGCCTCGTTGCCGTAGGCCTGGGCGGTGTCGATATGGCGGTAGCCGATGGAGAGCGCGGTTTTTACCGCCTCGGCGGCCTGCTGGTTGGGAAGGAACCAAGTGCCAAGGGCCAGCCGTGGGATGGTGACGCCGTTGGGCAGGGTGTCCTGTTCTGAAAAAATCATAGAATCGGCCTCCTATGTAAATGTTATGGGGTTGGCAACCTGCGTCCAAGAAAAAAGCAGGTGCCCCCAGGAAGCCGTGGGAGCTTCCAGGGCCACCTACATGGTACGCCGAGAGACGGAGTATGTCTAATGCCTATGTTTTATGGAAAAGAATACGATATTTGCATACGTTTTACCTGTTCGAGGAATTGACTGGCCGCACGGGAATGGGCGGGGAACTTTTTCCAGGCCAACACAGAGGGCATAGAAAGTTCCGGGTAGAGGGGGCGGAACACCAGGCGATCTCCTTCCAACAGGGACACGGCGCCCTCAATGGTAAGGGCAACCGCAACGCCCTCGTGCACCAGGGTGGCGACGTTGGTAATGATATTATAGGTGGCAAAGAGATTCAGCTGGGAAAACGCCATGCCAAGCCAGGCCTCCAATTCCCGTTGGAAGGAGCGGCGGTCGGAGGTGATGAGGGGGAGCGGGACCAGATCCTCCCGCACAATGTGGGGTTTGCGCGCCAGCGGGTGGTCTGACCGCATCAGGAGCCCCCAGGTCTCCCGTGCCCCCATGCGGAGATAGTCGAACTTGGACACATCCACAGGTTCCAGCAGAAGGCCAAAGTCCAACAGCCCCTGCTCCAGACGCTCCTTGACGTGTTCTGCGTGGTTGGTATAGAGCTGGTACTGCACCTTCGGATGTTGTTCTCGGAAGGCGGCCATGGCAGGGGAGAGGGCCTGCAAGGCCATCAGACCACCGCTGCCGATGGAGACCACCCCGCCCACGTCAGCATGCCCTTCCAGCTCCTGCTGCATCTTTTCCATCAAGGCGGTGACCTCTTCGGCACGCCGGCGCAGCATGACGCCGGCGTCGGTGAGGGTCAGGTGACGGCCCCGCACAAAGAGCTGCACCCCCAGCTCCTCCTCCAACTGGGCCATTTGGCGGCTGAGGGTGGGTTGGGTCACATGGAGGACCTCTGCGGCTCGTGAAATATTCTCCTCCTGCACAACGGTCAAAAAGTATTGCAGGACACGCAGATCCATGGCGGGTCACCTCCCCTTTGGCTTCAGTGTAGCATGGGAAGGGTTCTGGTGCAACAGGAAGACAAAAAAGAAAGACACGACCTAATGTCGTGTCTTTCTTGGTGCGCGAGGCGGGACTTGAACCCGCACGTGCGTATTGCACACTAGAACCTGAATCTAGCGAGTCTGCCAATTCCACCACTCGCGCGTCTGTTTTCTTCCCTTGGGAGAGGGCCTTTCGTTTGGCCGCCTCGTTCAGGGCGAGACTTATAATATCACAGGGGTAAGAAACTGTCAAGCGTTTTTTTCGACTTTTTTAAAAATTTTTCTGGGGCCTCTCCACAGGCGGGAGAGACCCCAGGTTGGCGCCCTTACTTGGTGCCGAAAATCCGGTCACCGGCGTCCCCCAAACCGGGGACGATGTAGCCGTGGTCGTTGAGCTTTTCATCCACGGCGGCGATGTAGATCTCCACATCCGGGTGGTCCGCCCGGACCCGGGCGATGCCCTCGGGGGCGGCCAGGATGTTCATGAGCTTAATGTTCTTCACCCCGTACTCCTTGACAAAGGTGATGGCGGCGGAGGCGGAGCCACCGGTGGCCAGCATGGGGTCCAGGATGATCACATCCCGTTCGGCGATGTCTGTGGGCATCTTACAATAGTATTTGACGGGCTCCAAGGTCTCCGGGTCCCGGAAGAGGCCGATGTGGCCCACCTTGGCCGAGGGGATCAGGGTGAGGATTCCCTCTACCATCCCCAGCCCCGCCCGGAGGACGGGGACGATGGCCAGCTTTTTGCCGGCCAACTGCTTGGTGACCGCCTTGGCCACGGGGGTCTGGACTTCTACGTCCTGGAGGGGAAGGTCTCGGGTGGCCTCATAGCACATGAGGGTGGCCACTTCGTTGACGATCTCGCGGAAATCTTTCACGCCAGTGGTCTCGTCCCGAAGGATGGAGAGCTTGTGCTGCAGGAGGGGGTGATCCAATACGTGTACCATTTCGTCCATTGTTCCATGTCTCCCTTTCTCTGTCATTGGTTCTGTGGGGCTGGGGCGGCCTTCTCCCGGGCCAGGCGTTCCCGCTCTGCCTGGGAGAGGCGGTGGTAGGCGGGGACCAGCTGGTCCGGCGGGCAGGTCTGGCCCGCCTGGGCCAGGGCAAGCCCCTCCCTGGCCACCCCCCAGGCGCTTTGGAGGCGGAGGTTGGGGGGCGCCAGTTTGGCGGGGATGCCGGCTGCGGTGAGGGCATCGTAGCACAGCTGAGCGCCGTCCCCCACCACCAGCTGGGGGCTTTGGGTCCCCTGGAGCTCTGCCACCAGGTCCTCCAAGGCGATGGCCCGGTCCGGGGTGAGGCGGTGGGGTTGGGTTCCGTCCACCTGGAAGCGGGCGTTGTAGATCTGGTGGCGGCGGGCATCCATGGCCACACACACCTGGCCGGAAAAGCCCGCCAGGTTCCAAGCCATGGAGGCCAGGGTGGAGCAGCCGGCGCAGGGTTTCTCCGCCGCCCAGGCCAAGCCCTTGGCGGTGGCCACCCCGATGCGCAGCCCGGTGAAGGAACCGGGCCCCGCCGCCACGGCGATGAGATCCACCTGGGCGGGGGTGAGGCCGCAGGCCTTCAGCAGGTCCCGGGCCATGGGCAGCAGGGTTTGGCTGTGGGTCAGGCCGGTGTGGAGGAAGGCCTGGGCCAGGAGGGTTTCGTCCTCGCACAGGGCCACGGAGGCCGCCGTGGCGGAGGATTCCAGGGCTAAAATTTTCATTGCGCACCTTCCTTTCCCAGAGGCAGGTCCTCAAAGCCGGGGCCTCGGATGGTGAGCACCCGCTGGTTGTCCTCAGCGCCCCGACGGATGTCCACGTAGATGGTGTCGGCGTCCAAGGCCTCTTGCACGGTCTCGCTCCACTCCACGGCGCAGACGCCGCCTCGGCGGAGGAAATCCTCCCAACCGATGTCGAAGAGGTCATCTGCGCTGCCCAACCGGTACATGTCGAAGTGAAAGAGGGGAAGCCGCCCCCCCTCGTACTCATTGACAATGGTAAAGGTGGGGCTGGTGACCCGCTGGGCAATGCCCAACCCCTGGGCCATGCCCCGGACAAAGGCGGTTTTGCCCGCCCCTAAGTCCCCTGTGAAGGCCACCACGGTCCCGGGGGTGAGGTGCTGGGCCAGGGCCCGGCCCAGGGCTTCGGTCTCCTGGACGCTGGATGAATAGTGTTCCATGGGCATGCCTCCCAGATGGCCGAGGCGGTGTGGAACCGTCTCGGCGCGGTGATTTGATTTATTCTATCATAAAACCGCCGCTGTTGCACCCCTCTGCGACAAAATTTATGGGAGACCAGGGGTATCATGGGGGGAGAAGGGTCTGACCAGGGGGACAAGCCTTGGCCGGCTGGGAAAGGAGGGGAGGGCCATGGGAAGCAAACGGGGGGAGTGGACGCTGTTTTTCCTCTGCTTGGCGGCGGCTGGATACGGCCTGGCCTTGATATACAGCGCCACCCGGTATGACCCGGAGCTCCACAGTATGGTGGCCAAGCAGGGGGTGGCCTTGGCCGGTGGGGTGACGGTGTGCCTGGTGCTGCGGGTGCTGGATGTGCGGCGTCTGCTGGAAAGGCTGTGGTGGCTGCTGCCCCCGCTGAACGCAGGGCTGCTGCTGCTCCTGGTCCCCTTCGGCAACGACGACGGCACCGGCAACAAGAGCTGGCTGGCCCTGCCGGGGGGGCTGTTCAACCTCCAGCCTGGGGAGGTGGTGAAGGTGACCTTCCTGCTCCTGCTGGCCCTGCAGCTGCAGAAACAGGGGGAGAAGGGGCTCAACCGGCCCAAGTCGGCGGCCCTGCTGCTGCTCCATGTGCTGGCGCTGTGCGCCCTGGTGTACGGGGTGTCCGGGGACATTGGGATGGTGGCGGTGTACCTGGCCATCTATCTGGTGATGCTGTGGTCGGCGGGGGTGCACCCCCTGTGGCTGCTGGGGCAGGTGGGGGCCGGCGTAGGGGCGGTGGCCCTCCTCTGGTCCCGGCTGCCGGACTACGTCCGCCAGCGGTTTTTGGTGGTCTTTGACCATGACCTGGACCCATTGGGCACGGGGTTTCAGCAGGCGCGGAGCTTGCTGGCCATCGGCTCCGGGCAGGTCACGGGGCAGGGGTACCTCCAGGGGACCCAAACCCAGAGCGCCTCTGCCTCGGCCCTGCCTGCCCGGCACACGGATTTCATCTTTTCCGTGGCGGGGGAGGAGTTGGGCCTGGTGGGCTGCCTGGCCATTTTGGCCCTGCTGGGCGCCATCCTGCTGCGGTGCGTGTGGCTGGCCCGCCGGAGCCGGGACCCTCTGTTCGCCTCGGTGGCCATGGGGGTGGCGGGGATGTTCGGTGCCCAGACCCTTTTGAACGTGGGGATGTGCCTGTATGTGGCCCCGGTGGTGGGGGTGACCCTGCCGTTTTTCAGCTACGGCGGCTCCTCCCTCCTGATGGCCTTTGGGGCGGTGGGGATTCTGCTTTCCATGCGCCAGGGCGAGCTGGGAGGAAACGGCAGCTGGCTGCGGGGATAACCGGGCCTGAGCGGGGGAGACTATGGCCAAGGTTCCAAGGAGGTTTGTCCCATGACAACATCGCGTTTCCTGCGGCGGCTGGGCTTTCTGATGGTCCTGGCCGCCCTTTCTGTCTCTATGGCCCTGCCCGCTCTGGCGCTCTTTGACCGAGAGGAGGCGTCGGGGGAGGGGGCGCCCATTGCCGAGGCCTTTTCCCTCACCACCTACCGGGATGTGGCGGTGAGCGGCACCTTTTCCGGGGTGGATCCCCAGGGGGAGGCCTTGACCTTCCGGGTGACCAAGAACCCCGCCCGGGGGTCGGTCACCCTGGCGGAGGAGGGCTCTGCCCGCTTCACCTACACCCCCTATGAAAACAAGACGGGGAAGGATTCGTTTTCCTATGTGGCAGTGGACCAGGCGGGCAACGTCTCCCAGCCGGCGGAAGTCTCGGTGAAGATTGAAAAACCCCGCACCGATGTGACCTACGCCGACATGGCGGGGCACCCCGCCCACAAAGCGGCCATCACCCTGGCCGAAGAGGGCATCTTCGTGGGGGAGCAGATGGGGGAGACCTGGTTCTTCCGCCCTGACACGAAGGTGACCCGGGAGGAGTTCCTGGCCATGGCCATGGACCTGGTGGACCTGGATGCCCTGCCGGAAGGGGTGACCACCGGGTTTGCCGACGAGGACAGTATCTCCGTCTGGGTCCGGCCCTATGTGGCCTCGGCCTTCCAGGCGGGAATGGTCCAGGGCACTGGCACCCAGGCCGGCGGCACCACCTTTGATCCCGGCCGCACCATCACCGGCACCGAGGCGGCGGTCCTCCTGGACCGGCTGCTTCAAGTGTCGGATGTGGCCGACACCGGGGCCCTGGAGGAGGGGGCCGCCCCCGCCTGGGCCTGGCAGTCGGTGGTGAACCTGGAGGCCGTGGGGGTGCTTACCCCGGAAAATGACGGCAGTTTGACCATCACAGGGGAATTGACCCGGGGTCAGGCGGCAGAAATGTTGCAATCTGCCATAGAAGTGCTGGACTTTCGGAAAAATTTTTGGTAAACTGAACCTGTGAAAGTCTTTGCCTATGGACGCGGAGCCCGACACGATGGGTTCCGCGTCCTCCACAAGAAAGAGAGCGCGCCATGGAGCAAGCTGTGATTTCCTCGCCGTTAGGCCCCCTGACCCTGTTTGCGGAAGACGGCCACTTAACCGCTCTGGTGTACGGAGACTATGGCGGCTACGACGACCTGCCTCTCTTCCGAGAGGCGAAACGCCAGCTGGAGGAGTATTTCGCCGGCCAGCGGCACACCTTTTCCTTACCCATGGCCCCGGACGGCACCGAGTTTCAGTGCCGGGTGTGGCAGGTGCTGCAGGACATCCCCTATGGAACTGCCATCTCCTACCGGGAGTTGGCGGATCGCGTGGGGTCTCCCCGGGCCTTCCAGGCCGTGGGTCAGGCCAACGGGCGGAACCCGCTCCCCATCCTCATCCCCTGCCACCGGGTGATCGCGTCCAACGGTACCCTGGGCGGGTACTCCGGCGGGGTAGAGCGTAAGCGGTACCTTCTGCAGCGGGAAGGGGTTTCCGTGCCGGAACCCAAGCTTCGAAAGCCAAGACGGAAAAGGGAGGTGGGCGCCCATTGATTCCCAACCCAGCCACCAGGTCCTGTGGGCTGTCACAGAAGCCAGGCGTTTTCCATTCATGTCCCCCGTCCGGACAGGTCCCCGGACGGGGGTGTATTTTGCGGCAAAGGCGGTAGAAAAGGGGAAAGTTTTCTGCACTTTGAATGGCAGATATTCTATTGTGGCCTGGTTTGGCTGGGGTTTTGTCATTTCCTACAAAACCCCAGCCCTTTTGGCGAAACTGTGAAAAAGAATTGTAAAAATATATTTTACTTGATATGATATCCACAAAGGGGGCGAGGGTATGGATCGACGGACCAAAGGACTCTTCCTGCTGGTGGGGGCGGTGGCGTTGGCAGCCATCGGTGTGGCGATTTGGGCACTGCTGTTCCGGACCCCTGCGCCCCCAGCCATTCCCGACATTGCCCCTGCGGTGGAGGACAATGCCCTGCCCACCGGGGAAGGGGAGGATAAAATGCCCCAGGCCCAGGGCGGCGGAGCGGTCAACCTCACCTATTCCGATCAGGTGACCCTGTCTTTGGGAGAGGGGACCTTGTCTTTGCAGGTGACCAACCCCGCCCGCTCCAACCAGAGTATGCTGCTGCAGGTGGTGGTGCAGGATGTGGTGGTGGCGCAATCTGGCACACTGCCCCCGGGAAACCGGTTGGAGGCGCTGCCACTGTCGGAGGGGGTCCGCCTCTCTCCCGGTCAGTATGAGGGGCGGTTTACCATCTGGTTTTACCACCCGGATGGGAGCCGGGCCCAGGTGAGCACGGAGGTTCCCATTGCCCTGACGGTGTTGTAACAGGCCGCGTTCCCCGCAGCCTTGCCGGGGAACCCATGACAAGGAGGATGAGACGATGAAAAAATTCCTCGCACTTCCCCTGGCTGCCCTGCTGCTTCTGGCGCTGTCCCTCCCTGGGATGGCGGCGGGAGACCAAAAGAACCTTACCGCACCAGACCAACAAACCCAGATCCCGGTCACCGGAAAATACGAAGAGAAGACGGCAGAGGCCGTCTATAGCGTGGACATTGCGTGGGGGAGCATGGCCTTTACCTATGCTCCCTCCAACCCGGGGATTTGGGATCCTGACACCTTACAGTATGAAGGAAAATCTAGCACCGGCGCGTGGATCCCTGCATACGCGGCGGGGGAGGGCGGAAATGACCTGGCGGCCAATGCCATCCGCTTCACCAACCGTTCCAACATCAAAGTTGCCTTTACCGTCAATTTTAAAGCCAGTGAGGACTACAGTGGCCTCAAAATGAAATTCCTGGAGAACGGCACCGCCCCCACGCTGCACTCGGCGGAGTCAGGGACGGCTCCTTCCTACACCCTGCTGGTGACCATGGAGGGCGCCCTGGACCGTTCGGTGACCGAGGCGGTCCCCTTGGGGAACATTGTGGTAGGCGTGTCTCCCTGAGGACAGGCGTGAGCAACCACCCTCCGTTTGCGTACCGTAAGAGAAATATAAGGAAACGGCCATACACACCGGAACCTCTGGCATCCCCGGGCTTTCCTATGGAAAGTCCGGGGATGCTTTTTGGGTTTCCCCTCTGTTTCGTGTGCCGGGGAGAGGTATTTTTGCAGTCCCTTTTGAAACATCTTGCACAGACAAGATGTAGAAAATACAAAAAAACTGCTACAATTTTTGGATTGTGGAGGGAAATGCAGATATAGTATACTACTTCTGCCCAAAAAGACACCCCTAGGATTGGGAAAAATTTACAAATAAAAAGAAGCGCTTGACGGCCCGTCAAACGCGAAAAGGGAGAAGCGTATGGAATTGATTGCACAAATCAACGGTGCGGTGAACGGCTTTGTGTGGGGCGCCCCCATGCTGGTGCTGCTCATCGGCGTCGGGATTCTCATGACCGTGCGGAACAGGGGACTGCAGTTCCGGAAGTTCGGCTATGCCATGAAGAATACCATCGGCAAAATCTTTCACAAAACCCACGCGGGGGAGGGGGAGATTACCCCCTTCCAGGCCGTTTCCACGGCCCTGGCCGGCACGGTGGGCACGGGAAACATCGCCGGCATCACAACTGCGGTGACCTTGGGCGGCCCGGGTACGCTGTTTTGGCTGTGGGTCACGGCCCTCATTGGCATGGCCACCAAGTATTCTGAGGTGCTCTTGGCGGTCAAGTTCCGGGAGCGGAACAAGTACGGGGACTGGGTGGGCGGCCCCATGTACTATATTAAAAACGGTTTGGGAAAGCACTGGAAATGGCTGGGCGTCCTCTTCTGCGTTTTCGCGGCCTTGGCTGCGCTGGGAACGGGCAACGCCATCCAGGCCGGCAACATTGTAGGGTCCATCCACACGGCAGTTCTGACTTTCCAGCCGGACTTTGCCGGGGAGCAGACGCTGAACCTGGTGCTGGGCATTGTGCTGGCCGTGCTGGCGGCCATTGTGCTCTTCGGCGGCGTGAAGCGCCTGGGGGCTGTGACGGAGAAGCTGGTCCCTTTCATGGCGGTGGTCTACATCCTGGCCTGCCTGGCGGTGATCGTGTACAACGCGGATGCCCTGCCCAAGGTGTTCCATGATATTTTTGTGGGCGCCTTCACCCCCAACGGAGTCACCGGCGGCGCGGTGGGCTCTGTGTTTCTGGTGATCAGCTGGGGTATGAAGCGGGGCATTTTCTCCAACGAGGCGGGCCTGGGTACCGCACCCATGGCCCATGCCACCACCTCGGAGCCGGAGCCGGTGAAGCAGGCCCTGTACGGCATCTTCGAGGTGTTCATGGACACCATCGTGATCTGCAGCCTCACAGGCCTCACCCTCCTCTGCTCCGGCATCAACCTGAACTACGGCACCATGGGGGAGACTGCCCTAGTCTCGGAAGCCCTGGGAACCCTCTTCACCCAGAGGGGCGGTGCCCTGGTGATTGCAGTGGCCCTGGCCCTTTTCGCCTTCTCTACCATTCTGGGGTGGGCGCTGTATGGCTCCCGGTGCTGTGAGTTCATCTTTGGTCACAAGGCCATTAAGCCCTATCAGATCCTGTATGTCATCGTCATTGTGGTGGGCGCCACTGTGGACCTGGAGTTGGTTTGGGACATCGCCGATACCCTGAACGGCCTCATGGCACTGCCCAACCTCATCGCCCTGGCCCTCCTGTCTGGGGTGGTGGTGAAGTGTACCAAGGCGTATTTCACCAAGGGAACCTCCCTAGAGGAAACCGAGTAACGGCACAGGTTTCGGAAAAGAAAGAATCGCGGATCACAGACGAAAAAAGGGAGACACGACCGTGGGTCGTGTCTCCCTTTTTGGAGGGGGCGGTTAAAATCGATATTTGGTATTGACAGGACTGCTGCAGAAGAATCACACAACCGGCCTTTTGACCGGCGGCGCTTTTGCGCCGTACAAGCGTTTTCGCGCAAGCGAAAACCTTGGCGCAGGGCGAATTCACTTTGCCCGAGCATTCAAATACCGAAGGGTGAAGCAGGCCTTTGGCCTGCGGAACCCAAAAAGAAAGACACGACGTAAGTCGTGTCTTTCTTTTTGGTACGGGCAGTGGGGCTCGAACCCACACGGATTGCTCCACAGGAACCTAAATCCTGCACGTCTACCAATTCCGCCATGCCCGCAGAGATGGTTGCGTTGACATCTTACCAGCCTTTCCCGGAAAAGTCAAATGGCCCGGAAAACATGATTTTGGTATATATATGCGAATATGCCCTGAAAATATTCATTTTTGTGGAAATTTACTCGGGAATATTCCAAACCTATGCGGATGTTTATGCGTAATTTGCTTGCATTTTTCCCCGATTCGTGCTATTCTTTTTTCACTGAGAGATCCACGGAAAATCATATGGGAGGTCAAAGCTATGTCTGCAATTAAGAAAGTTGTGCTCGCCTATTCCGGCGGGTTGGATACATCCATCATCATCCCCTGGCTGAAGGAGAATTATGATAACCCCGAGATCATCGCCGTCTCCGCCGACGTGGGCCAGGGGGACGAGCTGGACGGCCTGGAGGAAAAGGCCATCAAGACCGGCGCTTCCAAGCTCTACATCGAGGACCTGGTGGACGAGATGGTGGATGACGTGGTCATCCCCTCCATGATGATGGGGGCCAAGTATGAGGACTATCTCCTGGGCACCGCCTTCGCCCGGCCCATCATTGCCAAGCGCCTGGTGGAGATCGCCAAGGCCGAAGGGGCCGACGCCATCGCCCACGGCTGCACCGGCAAGGGCAACGACCAGGTCCGGTTCGAACTGGCCATCAAGCGGTTTGCCCCCACCATGAAGATCATCGCCCCCTGGCGGGAGTGGGACATCAAAGGCCGGGATGAGGAGATCGACTACGCCGAGGCCCACAACGTCCCCCTGAAGATCAGCCGGGAGACCAACTACTCCAAGGACAAGAACCTCTGGCACCTGTCCCACGAGGGCCTGGACCTGGAGGACCCCGCCAACGAGCCCCAGTACAACAAGCCCGGCTTCCTGGAGATGAGCGTCTCCCCCATGAAGGCCCCCGACGAGGCCACCTACGTCACCCTGGACTTTGAGAAGGGCGTGCCCGTGGCAGTGGACGGCGAGAAGATGAAGGCCAGCGACATCATCCGCAAGCTCAACCAGCTGGGCGGCGCCAACGGCATCGGCCTGCTGGACATCGTGGAGAACCGGCTGGTGGGCATGAAGGACCGGGGTGTGTACGAGACCCCCGGCGGCACCATCCTCTACCGGGCCCACGAGGTGCTGGAGATGATCACCATCGACAAGGACACCAAGCACATGAAGCAGAAGCTGGCGGTGGACTTTGCCGACCTGGTGTATAACGGCAAGTGGTTCACCCCCCTGCGGGAGGCCCTCCAGGCCTTCGCGGTGGAGACCCAGAAGCACGTCACTGGCACCGTGAAGCTCAAGCTCTACAAGGGCAACATCATCACCTCCTCCGTCACCTCCCCGGAGAGCCTGTACTCTGAGAACCTGGTGACCTTCGAGGAGAGCGACTACAACCAGGACGATGCTACGGGATTCATCAATCTTTGGGGTCTGCCCGATACCGTTCAGGCGCTGAGAGAGCTGGGGAAACTATAAGATAGAATTTTGGAAGGGGCACCGGGGCTGCGGCTTCGTTCGAGAAGGTAGTGTACGGGGGTGTCAAGTTTTCTGCTTGGCGTTTGGCCCCTTCCAAAATTGGGGCTGCACCCGCTGTGCGCGCCCTGCGGGCACACTTGCGGCTGAGAAGAATTTTTTGGCCGGCAAAGCCGGTCAAACCATGGTTGGAATTTGGGGAACCCCCAGGAGAACTGGACCCCCACGAACGGTCAAAACGATTTCGTGTCCCATATCTCCAGCATCATCCGAGCCCCCATACGGAAGCCCTCTGCGAAAACAGCAGCGTACTCCACCGGGATTGCCTGGAACTGACGGTTTAAAAGATCATCAAACGCATTTCTTTGATCGGGTTCTAAGGTTTGAAAAAAGCTGTCGTATGCCCGCATGTTTTCCGCCTTCCTCCGGTGGTATTCCTCCGTATCAATTTGGAACCGCTCGGCCGGACAGATATCCCCCTCATACAGCGCTTCTAAGATGGATGACATAGGAGACCCTCCTTTTTGATTGCATTTTTGTAATACATAAATGTACTATATCATCGCAATATATAAATGTCAACAGAAATGCGATACAATGTGGATACCCTACCTTGGAGGTCACAAATATGTCCGATTCCTTCATTGTTCGCCACAAATCCGCCGACGGGAACGAGGAGAAGTCTGTCACCATGTCTCTGCGCCTAGACCGGCAGTTACAGGCAGAATACGACCAGCTGGCCCAGAAAAGCGGACGCTCCCGCAACGAGCTGATGTGCATGGCCCTGCGGTACGCATTGGATCATCTGGAGTTTGTCCCTGAGTGATTCCCCCCTTCCCCAGGGGGTGGTCTGTCCTTTGCCAGATCCGCCAATGCCTCCATCAAGTCCATGTGCTCCAGGGCCCACAGAAAGGCCCGCTGGCGGTGGGGGGGAAGGGCTTGAAACTGCCGGACTATTCAGGAATCCCTGACACGCACCCACTGTTAACAGGAAAATTGTTCGCTTATAGATACAAAAATAGGTTGTTTTTCTCCTATTTTCGGATATAATGAAGGGGAAAGAAGGTGAACCCCATGACCATTGACACCAACGCCATCGTCTCCATGACCGAGGCCAACCAGAACTTCTCCCGGGTCACGCGCATTGCGGAGCAAAAAGGGCAGGCCGTCATTTTTAAAAACAACCGCCCAAAGTATCTGCTCCTTGACTTAGACAACGCCCCCCTCTTGGACATCACAGACGAGGAAAAGATCGACATCGCAGCCGCCCGCGTTCTGAAGCGGTACCTGCCCGCCTTCCAGGCGTTGGCCAAGTGATGTAGGATGGTTTTGATACAATGGAAAAATCCCTTCTTCTCCACTAAGACCCCCTGGACGCCACCCGATCACCCGCCGCCCCCCCACGCCCTGATGGGTCTGTGGGGGGCGGTTTTCCATTTGTCTTCTCTGCCAACGCCTCCACCCAGTCCATGTGCTCCAGGGCCCACAGAAAGGCCCACTGGCAGTGGGGAGAAAGGGCTTGGAATTTGGCTTCCATCTCTGCAATCAAGCACTCCCGTGCTTCGGGAGAGAGGGGCAGGTTCTTCCATTCCATACCTCGGTCCTCCCAATAATTTTCTTTTGACATTCAGTGAATGTCAATTCTTCCGCCAGTATAGCATATAATAGGGCAAATGACAATCACTAAATGTCAAATAGGGAGGCCCTATGTACAAGAATCGCGCACCGGGAGGAAGAAACAATCTCTGCGGTGAAAAGGTAAAGGCGTTCCGGGAGCGCCTACCAGAAAAACCGTCCCAACGGGAATTTGCAGAAATGCTGCAACGGGAAGGCGTAGACCTGGATAAAAACGCCGTCCAACGACTGGAGAGCGGTGCCCGCTTTGTCACCGATATTGAGTTGAAAGCTCTGGCCAAGGTCCTCCATGTATCTTACGAAGCATTGTTAGATGATCCAAGATAACAAGCAAGCGCCCTCGCTCCTGTTCAGGAACGAGGGCGCTGATTGGTTTTCTTCGAAAGCCTCGCAGAGTTCGCGCCCGCAGGCGCGAAAAAAGTTCTATCATAGTTTCCACGGGCATGTACCGGGGAAACTATACTTCTCAGCCCTCAAGTGTGAGTTTTAGACGCCGCAAGGCGACTAAAATCTTGCACGCAGAGGGCTGCTTTCCCCTCCCAAAAAGGCTTGCCTTTTTGGGACTCACAGCACTTTCGAAAGGAACGACTTCGTCCGCTCCTCCTGGGGGTTGCTGAAGATCTCTGCGGGGGTGTTTTGCTCCACGATCTTGCCGTCGGCCATGAAGAGGACCCGGTCCCCCACCTCCCGGGCAAAGCCCATCTCGTGGGTGACCACCACCATGGTCATGCCCTCCTCGGCCAGCTGCTTCATGACATCCAGCACCTCCCCCACCATCTCGGGGTCCAGGGCGGAGGTGGGCTCGTCAAAGAGCATCAGCTTGGGCTTCATAGCCAGGGCCCGGACAATGGCGATCCGCTGCTTCTGTCCGCCGGAGAGCTGGCTGGGGTAGGCGTCGGCCTTGTCCTCCAGGCCCACCCGGCGCAGCAGGGTGCTGGCGGTCTCGTCGGCCTCGGCCTGCTTCATCAGGCCGGTCTGGACGGGGGCCAGGGTGATGTTCTTCCGAATGGTCATATTGGGAAAGAGGTTGAAGTGCTGAAAGACCATCCCCATCTGCCGGCGGACCAGGTTGATGTCCACCTTGGGGTCGGTGATCTCAGTGCCGTCGAAGGTGATGGAGCCCTTGGTGGGGGTCTCCAGCAGGTTCAGGCACCGCAGGAAGGTGGACTTGCCGGAGCCCGAGGGCCCGATGATGACCACCTTTTCCTGGGGGTGGATGTGCTCGGAAATGTCGTCCAGGACCAGGTGGTCCCCGAAGGACTTGGAGAGGTGTTTAACGTCGATCACTTTGCCGCAGCCTCCTTTCCAGTTTGCCCAGCAGCCAGGAGAGAATGATCACCAGCACCAGGTAGATGGCCGCCGTGCCGACGAGGGGGAACATCTGCTCATAGGTCCGGTTGTAGATGCCCTGGGCGGCATACAGCAGCTCCTTGCCGCCGATGACGGTGATGAGGGAGGTGTCCTTCAACAGGACGATAAACTCGTTGCCCAAGGCGGGGAGGATGGCCTTCACCGCCTGGGGCACAATGACAAAGCGCATGGTGGTGCCGTAGCCCAGGCCCAGGGAGCGGCCGGCCTCCATCTGCCCCTTGTCCACCGACATCAGGCCGCCCCGGACGATCTCCGACACATAGGCCCCGGAGTTGATGCCCAGGGTCAGGGTGCCGATCATGGTGAAGTTCCGGCTGCTGGCGAAGATGACAAAGCCCATGATGAGCAGCTGGACCATCATAGGGGTGCCCCGGATGACGGTGACGTAAATCTTACAGACCAGGTTCAGCACCGCCAGGACGGGGTTGCGGTGGCCGGGGCGCTGCTGGTCGTGGGCGGTGCGGAGGATGGCCACCGTGACCCCCAGGGCGACGCCCAAAATCAGGGCCAGGGCGGTGACCAGGAGGGTGGTTTTCACCCCGTTGAGGTACTGCAGCCAGCGGTCGGCCTCGATGAATGCTTGGTAGAACTTCACGAAGAAGTTCTGAAAGAAGCTCAGGTCCCCGCCGGAGACACCAATCGCCTTCCAGGTGTTGTATAGGGCCTCCATGTTGCCCATGGTCATTCACCTCTCTCTTTCTCGAAGGATGGATGTGAGATCAAACCGGCTCGCCTTTTGTCGAACCGGAAACGACGGAAAAAGGGCGGCGTGCGCCGCCCTTTTTATGGTCGGGGGGGAGGGATTATGCCGCGGTGTCGGCTTCGGCACCATCGGTGGCGCCAGCCTCATCGGTGGCACCGGCCTCGTCGGTGGCACCGGCGGTGTCGGCCTCAGCGCCGTCGGAGGGGATGTACTTGTCGATGATGGACTGGACGGTGCCGTCGTCAATGAGCTCCTGGAGGGCAGTGTTGATGGCGTCCAGCAGGGCGGTGTTGCCCTTGGCCACGCCGATGGCGTAGTCCTCGTTGGCATACTCGGTTTCCAGGGTGGTCAGGCCGGGGTTGGTAGCTACCAGGTTGTCGGCCACGGCGCTGTCGATGACCACGCAGTCCACCTGGCCGTTGTTCAGGGCCTGGGTGGCAGCGATGGCGTCGTCATAAGCGATGACATGGTCCTCACCGAAGCCGCCGTTCTCCACGGTGTCGGAGCAGTACAGGTAACCGGTGGTACCACGCTGGGTGCCGATCATCTTGCCCTGCATATCCTCGATGGAGGTAATGTCAGACCCCTCGGGGACAATGACCTTCTGCACGCCGTTGGCATAGGTCTCGGTGAAGTCCAGGGTCAGCAGGCGATCCTCGTTGACGGTGACGCCGGCCATGACGATGTCGCTCTTGCCGCTCTGGGGGGCGGCCAGGGCGCCGTCGAAGTCCATGTCGAGAATCTCGAGCTCCAGGCCCAGCTTCTCGGCGATGGCGGCGGCGATCTCAGCGTCGATGCCCACCACGGCGCCGGTGTCGTCGGTCATCTCATAGGGAGGGAAGGCAGCGTTGGTGGACATGGTGAGCACGCCCTCGGTGACGGTGGTGAACTCTGCGGTGGTAGTGGTGTCCTCGGTGGTGGTGGTATCCTCGCCGGTGTCGGTGGTGGTATCACCGCAGCCAGCCAGGGTCAGCACGCCAAAGAGCATGGCGCCCGCCATGAGGACGGAAAGGAACTTTTTCATGTGGATGCAACCTCTTTTCATTTTAACTTCTTCGTGCCCCCACCCAGGCCCCTGGGGCCCGTCCAGTGAGAACGACTTGCATTATACACAATATTCACAACAGATGCAAGCCCTTTTTTAGAAAAAGCCAGGAAAAACTTTTAAATGCCCGAGAAAACCCGGCAGAATTCTGGGTTTTTCCTCCTTTTCCGCCCCCAAAGTATTCATTTCGATTGAATAATGCATATTCCTTGGGGCAGAAAGAATCCGCCCCCCGGCGGTGCCGGAGGGCGGATGGATCCTTGCTGGGCAAGTCCAGGGAAAGGGGGCGCCTTTCTTACTGGAAGTTGGCCTTTCTCTTCTCCAGGAAAGCAGCCAGACCCTCGTCGCCGTTGGCGTGGAGGCGGGCAGCGGCCTGGGCCTCGGTCTCCTCCTGGAGCAGGTCGTCCAGGTTGGTCTCGAAGGACTTGTTCATGATGAGCTTGGAGCTGCTGTAGCAGTTCAGGGGGCCCTTGGCGATCTTGTTGGCCAGCTTCATGGCCTCGTCCATCAGCTGATCCTTGGGATAGACGTGGTTGCACAGGCCCAGCTCCTTCATCTCGGGAGCCTTCACAGCGCGCTGGGTCATCATGAGCTCCTTGGCCATGTTCAGGCCGCAAGCCCGGGGCAGCAGCCAGTGGCCGGCGCAGTCGGGGATCAGGCCCACGGCGCCGAAGGCCACCATGAACATAGCGTCGTCAGAGACCAGGGCGATGTCGCCGGCCAGCAGCAGGGAGGTGCCGGCACCAGCGATGGCGCCATGGGCCACGGTGATGGTGGGCTTGACGAAGTTGATCATCTTCTTCATGAAGATGCCAGCCACGTTGTAGAAGTCGAAGACAGCCTCGGGGTTGTCCAGGCCCTTCATCTCGGGGATGTCGCCGCCGGCGCAGAAGGCGCGGCCCTCGGCGTTGACCACCACGCAGCGGACATTGTCGTCCTTCTCGGCGGCGTCGAAGGCGGTGGTGAGATCCACGAAGATCTGCTTGTTCATGGCGTTGAGTGCCTTGGTGCGGTTGAGGCTGACGATGCCGACATTCCCCTCAACGCGGTACAGTACGGTTTCCAGTTCCATGGTAAATCGCTCCTTTTTTCACATACAAATACAGGTGCGGGCAGCCCAGAGGCCAACCCATTCGAATACAGTTTAGAGTATACCACACGGAGGGGAAGTTGAAAAGCAAAATTTCACCCCAGGGCGGCTTTTTTCCCCGGTTTTCTCCCCCTTTCCCAGGGGAAGGCGGGGAAAGCGCATAAATCTCCCCCCATCCCCCCATACTAAGGGGACAAAAAGGGAGGGATCGGATTGTATACCGTGGAACTTTGGGCCCAGGGGGCGGGGTTTGCCCGCTTCCTCCAGGCCCGTCTGCCGGGGGAGGCAGGGGGGTGCCTCCGCCTGGGACCGGGGGCACAGCGGGCGGACCTGGTGGTGGCCGCCCCGGACCTGGCCGCCCTCCCCCCAAACCCGGCCCCGTGCCGGGCCCTGCTGCTGCCGGGGCACCTGGCCCCCCTGGCCGGGGGGATCCCGGCGGCCTGGGTGGTGAGCTACGGCCTGACCCGCCGGGACACCCTCACCTTCTCCAGCCTGGCCCAGGACACCCTGTGCCTGGCCCTCCAGCGGGAGCTGGTCACCCTGGGGGGCGTGTGCCGGGAGCCCCAGGAGATCCCCCTGGCCCCCCAGGGCCGGGCCGACCCCCTGGCCCTGCTGGCCTGGGCAGGGACCCTCCTCCTCCTGGGGGCCCCGCCGGAGCGCCTCCAGGGCCCCTGACAACCTCCCCGGGAAAAAAGGGGCCCCTCCTCTTGCAAACCTAACAGTTGTTAGGTATAATAGACCCAAACCACCGCGAGAGGAGGGGATGCCATGGCATCCACCAAGGAGAAAATCACCGCCACCGCCCTGGCCCTGTTCGCCCAGCGGGGGTACGACGGGGTGTCCGTCCGGGACATCTGCAAGCAGGTGGGGATCAAGGAGAGCTCCCTGTACTACCACTTCCCCAGCAAGCAGGCCATCCTCACCACCCTGCTCTCCCACTTTGAGAACCGGGCCGCGGAGGGCATGGCCCAGCTGGAGCAGGCCCTGGGGGACCAGCAGGGTCCCTGGGGGCAGGTCTCCTACCGGATGGTCTGCCAGGCCTTCTTTGAGGGGTACCTCATGGACCCCTTCTGCAACCAGGTCCTCCGGCTGCTCCAGATGGAGCAGTTCCACAACCCCGACCTGGGGGAGATCTATGAGCGCTGGATGTTCCGGGTCCCCCTGGCCTTCCAGGGCCGGATGTTCACCGCCCTGGTGGACCTGGGCCTGCTCCACCCCGCCACCGGGGAGGACCTGGCGGTGGCCTTCTACGGCCCCATCCATCTCTTTGCCCAGCGGTGGCTGTTCCGGGGCCCCCTGTCGGAGGAGAGAAAGGCGGCCTTCCGCCAGGCCGCCTACCGCCACGTCCAGCGGTTTTTCCAGGAAAGGGGGACGGACGCATGGCAGCCATCCTGATCACCGGGGCCAACCAGGGCATCGGGTACCACCTGGCGGCCGCCCTCCTCCGCCAGGGCCACCAGGTGGCGGTGCTGGACTGGGAGACCCACCACCTGGCCGCCCTCCAGAACACCTTCCCCACCCAGCTGGCCTACTACCCCGTGGACGTCCGCCAGGGGGAGGCCCTCCAGGCGGCGGTGGCTGCCGCCCAGGCCTGGCAGGGCACCCCGGAGGTGGTGATCCACAACGCCTGCTGCTGCCCCTTCGGGGGCGTGGAGGCCCTGGACCTGGGCCAGGTCCAGGCGGCCTTTGCCACCAACTACTACGGGGCCCTCCAGCTGGTACGGTGCGTGGGGCCCGCCCTCCGAGCCCAGGGCCGGGGCCGGGTGATCTTCACCAGCTCCGGGGTGGGGATCACGGGGTTCCCCGGGCTGTCCGCCTACGCCTCCACCAAGGGGGCCCTGGAGGCCCTGGCCAAGTGCCTGAACCTGGAGTACGCCGGGGACGGGGTGACCTTCCACCTGATCCACCCGCCCCTCACCCGGACCCAGTCCTCTGCCCCCCTCCCCGTCCCCCCGGAGATGATGGCCGACCCGGAGACCGTGGGCCAGGGCCTGGCCCGGCGGCTCTTCTCCCCCCGGTTCCTCCTGTGCCACAGCCTTCTCCAGAAGGTGCAGACCCTGCTCTGCTACGCCTTCCCCCTCCCCATGGGCAGCCTCCTGGCCAAACTGACGGCGCGGTACCAAGGGCATCTGCCTACTCCATAACAAGCCGTAGGTTCCAGCCACGGCAGGAAGATCCATAAAAAAACCGGCCCACCGGGCCGG
>OLPO01000470.1_pt1 | contig 32823 bp, 30 predicted proteins | sample 1672831 | NCBI WGS metagenome assembly OLPO01 (sample SAMEA3136728, study PRJEB25190) | human gut metagenome
TTAAAATGGGGGAAATTTCTCATTTTAACTTGTACTAAATCTTGACATAGGACCAATCGGAGCGGTTACAATAATTTAGTGATGGTTTGCGCTTTTGGCGTATTACTGTGTACTTTTTTGGCGCTCTATCTTTATGAGAAACAAGTTGAGCAGAGTGAGCGATTGCGTATGCAAGCGCAATATGAACGCCATTTCAAATCTCAAGTGAAACATATTGATGAAATATTGCTTAAGCAGGATGAGCTACGTCGTGTCAAGCACGATATGAGTAATCAATTGTTGGCGATTCAAGGCTATTTGAAAAATGGTGATTATGAGGGTAGCGAGGCGTATATTAAAGTCCTGTTGAAAACCATTGAAGGAAACACGTTAGGTATAAAAACTGGAAACAGTGCGTTGGATGCGATTCTAAGTACAAAAAAAGCATTGGCGGAAAGCAAAGGGATAGAATGCAACATGGATGTGCAAATTTCTCGAGGGTTGTTCATGGCACCTGTTGATGTATGTATCATTTTTGGAAATGCCTTGGACAATGCGATTGAAGCGTGTGAACGTATAAAAGACGGAAAGAAAGAGATTCAACTTTTCTTGATAGAGAGGGAAAACAAATTGTTGTGCCATTTGACAAATACGACCTCATTGGATTCAATGAAGGGGGTAGTGAAAACGTCAAAAAGCGATCAAGAAAATCATGGCTTTGGATTAAGTAATATGAGAGAGGCTTTGGCAAAGTATGACAGTGAACCGATTATTGAAGTGAAGGACGGGATATTTTCTCTCAAATTTGTTGTTTTTGAAGGTGTGTAAATGATGCCTCTTATATGGCCGTAGATGGCGATGTAAGAGGCGTTTTTGTTTTTTGTCCTCAGTTAGACGTCGTTTGTCCCAAAATAGAAGGAATAGAAAATTGATGTGATAAAATTGCAACAACAAGGTTACCTAAGAAATCCTAAATATGAGGTGATTATTATGAAAAAGTGGATAGCTGGTATTGTGTTGGTATTAGTGGCTTTGTGCTATGGGATGGTGGCCTATGTGCCAAAGGCGGATGCAGAGTATCCAAAGGATTACACAATCGAAGAGTATGAAGCCAATGCAGAGAAGAATGGGGATTTAATCATTGATACCTTCGAAAAAATCAATGCGTTGACGCTTGAAGAAACGATGAAAGAATATAAAAAAATAGCGCCAAGCATAGAGTTTTATCCAACGGCTTTTGAAACCATCTGTACGGCTGGTGATCTTTTTGCAGAGAAGGATTATTTGCCGGACTTTTTAAGGAAGTATATTGGACAATGGCGTCAAAATCGATTTATGTACAAAAACTTTCCAAATGCCATGCACTATCAGGATGATTTTGAAAAAGAAATGTATAAATATGCTGAAACCGGTGAACTTCCACAGGAGAAATATCAACCAAGACAATACGACCATCCTGCCGGTGGGGTGGTACAAATTAGTAGTGGTGGAATGAGTGTAGAGTATGCCGATGGGCATGTAGAAGAATAAGCAGTATATAAATAACACCCCCTTCGGGCAATTTGTAGTGCTCCCAATAATTTGGACAATTATTGGGGGCACTACAGCTCAGAGGGGGTGTGCTATTTACGGCACTATTTCACTTTCATCGAAATGTCAGCTTTGACTTCAAAGGCGCGGGGCCATGGGAAGGTGAGGCTGGAGGTGAAGTCTTTGATGGTGCAGTTATAGGTGTGAGAACCGAAGGAAAGGGTATGGTCGTCGTTAAAGAGGGGCGTGAGAATGTCATTAAAGCCGGCGTATTGTTCGGCTAGGCGGGTGTTGGCGTGTTCATAAGCGGTGTCATCGGTGAAGGCGGTGGTGTCTTTCATATAGTGGCCGGTGGCGAGCTCATTTTGCAGTGGGATGCGAATGTTGGCCATAAAGCCAATATCTTCGGCGTAGCGAATGGCACGGAATTGCAGGTCGGCGCTAGCGGCTTCACTGCGCGCACTGTCGGAGAGGTTTTCAAAACGGTCAGCAATGAGGGCATTGGCGCGAAGCATGGCACAGACGGTGCCAATGCTATTGCCGGCGGTGTTCCAACCGGCGTAGGCGTCAAGCACATCAAAATTGGTACGGTCGGTGAGGGCATCGATGAGGGCAGGGTCGGCTTGGTTGGTTTTGGCAATGTCAGCAAGGCCAAAGATGACGGTGTTGCCGTCTAAAGCATCGATGGTTTTGGTGGCATCCTCACTTTTGCAGTGAATGTAAAGGATCGGTGCGCTTTCATCATCGGTCGGTGTAAGGCCTGCAAGGGCGAGCTTTTCGGTGACCATGGTTTCAAGGGGCACAGCTTCAAAGGGGTAGCAGTCTTTTTTGGCGCTGTCATCGGAGTATATCACATGCACAGGCGTTGACTCGGCGTCATTTGTGGCGGCGCTTACTACCAAGAGCATGCCCAGCTCATCGGCACCGTGAATGAGGGCGGTGTTGGCGCTTTTGGTTTTTTCGAGGGCACGAAAGGTGATATTGGCCGGGCAAGCGGCTTCGCCGTCATCTTGGCTGATAAGCAGACGGTCAATAAGGCCATTTGCAGCCATGTCATCGAGGGCGTTTGCCATGGCACCGGCATTTTCATGCAGGGCGCGATAGGTGGCAAGGGCATCGGCAGGCACAGTATCCGGCGCAAGTGGGGCATTGCCTTGGGCATCGGCTTCGTCCCATGCGATACCGTAGGCTTTGAGCGCCTTTGCATAAGGTGCCAGTGCTTCGTCATATTGATTAGGCGTTAGGCGTGGCAAGACCTGCACAACGGTGATGGTACCATCGACTTGTTTTTCTTTGAAGGCTTCACAAAGCGCCTTGAGGCGGGCAAGGTCTGCGTTAACGGTTGCGTAGGCGTCACTGTTGCGGGAATTAATGAGGCCGCCGCAAAAGAGGGTATTGGTAAAAATAATCAAATGTTTGCTTTTGACGGCATCGTTTTCGAGCCACTCCCACAGAGCTTCGCGGTCGGCATCGGTGGTGAAGCAGTCCATGCTTTCTTCAGCCGGTAGGCTCAATGGGGTGTTCAATTCAGCAGCCAAAAGGGTCGGATATTGAGTGTTGCAAGGGCGGCTATCCAAGGGCATGAGCGCCACAGATGGCTGGGATTGGGTGGTGCCACAGCCTGCAAGGGTGCCGCTTATCAAGGCTATACACAACAGAGCGGCAAGTATGATACGCCATTTTTTCATGGAAATCTCTCCTAGCTGGTGGTAAAAATCGGTAATTTAATCATAAACAATCGCCCAACACCTTGCAATCCCAAATAGGGATTGTTCCATGAGAAGTAAGGGCGTACAATAGACGCAGCATGATTATCAAAAATGAGATTCAGAAAAGAGGATGTTGGGATGCTAGAATGCTTATGTGTGGGCTTGGGTGGCTTTATCGGCAGTGTGTGCCGTTATTTGATTGGGTGCTTGGCGATTGAAACAGCGAGTGGTTTTCCGGAATATCATCGGTGCTTTTGTGCTGGGGATGGTGAGTGAATATGCGCTGTTGAATCCGGCAGTGCCGCGTCAGATTATTTTGCTCCTACAGGTGGGGTTATGTGGCGGATTTACCACATTTTCGACGTTTTCAAGTGAAGCCTTGAAGCTCCTTTCAAGTGGACGCACTGCCACAGCGCTTCTTTATATGGCAGCGAGTATGACCTTGGGCCTCCTTGCGGTGTACGGCGGTCAATGTGTGAGCCGTATGGGCTAACAAAAAAAGACCTCAAGTGAAGCACTTGAGGTCTATTATATTGCGAAAAATTACTTTTCGTTTTTGATGGAGGTGAGGAGACCGCCTTCCAAAAGGAGACGTTCTTGACGATCACCGAGTTCGAGCTCGAGCTCGTAGGTCTTGCCGGTGGTTTCGTTCTTTACGGTGACGGTACGTGCTTTTACTTGGTTTACGAGGTCATCAAATACGAGGACATCGTTTAAGGAGAAGTCGTCATAGTCCGCAGGATTTTTGAAGGTGAGTGGCAAGATGGCGTTGTTGATGAGGTTTGCCTTGTGGATACGTGCAAAGCTCTTTGCGATAACAGCTTTTACGCCCAAGTAGAGTGGTGCGAGGGCTGCGTGTTCACGGCTGGAGCCTTGGCCATAGTTGTCGCCTGCAACGATTACAGGTGCAGCATCGGTCATTGCTTGGCAACGTGCCGGGAATTGGGCATCGGATGGGGTCAAGCAATGGTTGGAGAGGTAAGGCACATTGGAACGATATGGCAAAAGCTTTGCGTTGGAAGGCATGATGTGGTCGGTGGTGATGTTGTCTTCGAGGTAAGCGGCAACCTTGCCGGTGAAGGTTTCAGGCACCGGTTGACCAACAGGTACGCCCTTGATGTTTGGACCCTTTACGAGTGGGGTGTGACCAATCTTGTCTTCGCTTGGGAAGATAAAGAGGTGGTCATCTCTGTCGTAGACTTGAGGCACTGCTACATCTGCGAAGCGTTCTTCGCCGGCAGGGCTGGTGAGGACGCCGTTGATAGCGGAAAGTGCTGCTGTTTCAGGGCTTACGAGGTAAACATCGGCGCTCTTGGTACCGCTGCGACCGAAGAAGTTGCGGTTGAAGGTACGAAGGCTGATACCATCGGTGTTAGGTGCTTGGCCCATACCAATGCAAGGACCGCAGCCACATTCCAAAATACGCGCACCGGCTTCGAGGAAGATGGCGAGGGTGCCATCGGTAGCCATTTGCTTCAAGATGGTGCGGGACCCCGGAGAGATAACAAGGCTGACATTTTCAGCCACCTTTTGCCCTTTGAGCACAGCGGCGCAGCGTGCCAAATCCAAGTAGGAGGAGTTGGTGCAGCTGCCGATTGCTACTTGGTTAATCTTCATGCCTGCGAGGCTTTCAACGGTCACAACCTTATCTGGGCTGTGTGGGCAAGCGGTCATTGGTTCGAGGGCACTAAGATCGACATGGATGGTTTTGAAGTATACAGCATCATCGTCTGCTGCGAGTGGGAGCCATTGTTCACCACGACCCATGGAGTCCATGTAAACCTTGGTGTTTTCATCACTTGGGAAGATGGAGCAGGTTGCACCCAGTTCAGCACCCATGTTGGTGATGGTAGCACGTTCAGGCACGCTCAAGCTTGCAACGCCGTCGCCGGTATATTCATAAACCTTATTCACGCCACCCTTAACGGTTTCTTGTTGGAGTACATAAAGGATGATGTCTTTGGCGCTCACGCCTGCACGAAGCTTACCGGTCAGGCGTACTTCAATCACGTCAGGCATGGTGATGTAGTAGCTGCGCCCTGCCATTGCAGCGGCAACGTCAACACCGCCGGCACCGATTGCGAGCATCCCCAAGCCACCGCCGGTAGGGGTGTGGGAGTCGGAACCGATGAGGGTTTTGCCTGGAATACCAAAGTTTTCGAGATGTACTTGGTGGCAAATACCGTTGCCCGGACGAGAATAGGTGAGACCGAAGTTTTCGGCGGCACTTTGAATGAACAGGTGGTCATCAAAGTTTTCAGGGCCACTTTGCAGCATGTTGTGGTCGATGTAAGCCACAGAACGTTCGGTTTTAACACGGTCGATGCCCATTGCTTCCAATTCGAGGTACGCCATGGTACCGGTGGAGTCTTGGGTCAAGGTTTGATCAATACGAATACCGATTTCATTGCCTGCCTTCATTTCACCGTCGGTGATATGCGCAGCAATGATTTTTTCTGTCAATGTAGGCATGAGAATCCTCCTTGTAAATGATTCATAGAATGGTTTTATTATACGGCACAATGAATTTACTTGCAAGATAAGGGCTGGCGGTTTAGTCGGCGGTTCCGTACAATAGTAGTAATGACGTGAAGGTGGTGTAAGCGATGTGGAAGCATTTTTTATCACTCATATTCCCGGACCCGAGCATGTGCGTGTGCTGCGAAAAACGGCTTTCGGCGCTGGGGCTGTGCGAGGATTGTCGTGTCCATTGGCAAGAGGTGGCAACACTTGAAGGGCAGTGTGGGCGTTGCGGTGTCTACGGCGTGCGTGCGCCGGTGTGCGATACGTGCAGAGATTGGCCCGGCTACTACAAGGGCAATACGGCGTTTCTGCCTTATACGGGGACGGTGCGTGAAGCGATTGTGCGCTTCAAGTTTCACCATGAGCCGTGGCGCGTGCGTGGTTTTGCTTCTATAATACAGGCACATGCGCCCATGGTGGCGGATGCGTTGGTGCCGGTGCCGTTGCACCCAAAGCGTTTGCGCGAGCGGGGCTATAACCAGAGTCTGCTCTTGGCACAGGTGATAGCGGAGGCGTGGGAAATACCTTTGGCACCGAGATTGCTCGTGCGTACCGTGCATACGCCACATCAAACGCGCCTGTCCAAGACCGCACGTATGCACAATGTTGCCCATGCCTTTGCGGTGCCGCCAACATCGCTCGAAGCGGTGCGTGGCAAGCGATTGTTGCTTGTTGATGACGTGATTACTACCGGCAGCACCTTGCTTGAATGTGCGCGAACATTGCATCAAGCCGGTGCCAAGGAAATTTACAGCGTAACCTTGGCGGCAGGTATTCGCTAATATGTATTTTTTTATGCAAGCTATACACATTATAATATGCATGGTATGCAGCCAAATATGCAGAAAACCACCGACTATTTGCGTATTTTACGGAAAAAATGTAAATAATTCCGAATGGGTGTTGAAAAAATATGCATGAGTTAGTATAATAAATGCATCAATTAAACCATCATATTGAAGGAGAAGAGACGATATGAAAATGAAAAAATTTACAGCAATGTTGGCAACTGCTGCAATGGCAGTGACCCTCTTAGCCGGCTGTGGCGGCGGCAATGAAGCACCTGCAGGTAGTGCAGCATCAAGCGCAGGCGCTGAAAGTGGCAGCGATGTGGTTGTTGTAGGGACCAACCCAACTTTTGCACCATTCGAATACCAAGATGATGAAGGGAACATGGTAGGCTTTGACCTTGACCTTATGACCGCTATCGGCGAAGACCAAGGCTTTGACGTTGAATTCAAATCCATGGAATTTGATGCACTTATCGGTGCATTGACCAGTGGCCAAATCGACGTAGCAGCTGCAGGGATGAGTATCGACCCTAAGCGTAACCACGTTATTTTCTCTGACCCATACATGGATGCTTCCCTCGGGATTATGGTTACTGACGACAGCGACATCAAGTCCGTTGATGATTTGAAGGGCAAGACCATCTCCGCTCAAATCGGTACCACCGGTGCTGACAAGGTTACCGAAATGGAAGAAGCCGGCGATGCAAAGGCAAAGCTTCTCGATAACTACAACACTTGCATCCAAGACTTGACCTCCGGCGGCTGCGATGCTATTATCATCGACATTCCTGTTGCACAAGCTTACTTGAAGGATCATCCGGATGGCGTGAAGCTCACCGGCGAACCATATGCTGCTGACTACTACGGCATCGCCGTTGCTGATGACAACCAAGAATTGATGGACAAGATTAATGCCGGTCTTGCAAATATCATCGAAAACGGCAAGTTCGAAGAAATCTGCAAGAAGTATGACCTTGACGTTCCGGAAGCTGTCAAAGATGGCAGTGCCAAGGAAGCTGTTGCGAAAATCATGAGCGCAAAATAATATTGACGAAATAAACATAGAAATGAGATGCAGCGATGTTGCATCTCATTTCTTGCGTTTTATTGTAGAGAGGAGATTTATCTGATGGAAGGTTTTGTTCCGGTATTTCTTGATGTATTACCGAAACTGATTCCCGGTGCGGGAACGACATTGTTACTGACTGTTTGCGGGGTAGGCTGTGGGATTATTATTGGCTTGCTCATGGCATTGATGAAAATGGGCAAAAATCGTGTGTTGCGTTTTATTGCCAACGTCTATATTGAAACATTGCGTGGGACCCCACTGTACGTACAAATTTTCTTGTGGCATTTTGGGGTTGCGAGCATTATCGGGGATTTGTTCTTTGGCGGGAAGTTTAGTTTCCCTCTCTTGGTAACCGGGGTTGTTGTACTCTCCTTAAACAGTGGGGCGTATGTAGCGGAAATCTTCCGTGCCGGTATTCAAGGGGTAGACAAAGGGCAGCTTGAAGCAGCGCGTTCCCTTGGGATGAGCCACAGAGAAGCCATGCGTCACGTTATTTTGCCACAGGCCTTCAAGCTTGTTATTCCACCACTCGGCAATGAATTTGTTATGCTTTTGAAGGATACCTCTCTTTTGGCAGCCATCGGCTTGTCCGAAATCATGAAGCGTGGCCAAATCTACACCTCTGTGCATTATGAACCGTTCCCTACTTATGTAGCGGTTGCATTGGTATACCTCTGCTTGACATTCACCTTTACCCGTATCATCAACTGGTATGAACGTCGTCTTGCGACGGATAAACGCTAATTGGGAGGGCTGTTAAAATGATTGAAATCAAAGACTTAAAGAAATCCTTCGGTGACCTTGAAGTATTAAAGGGCATTACCGAAACCATCAAGGATGGGGAAATCGTTTCTATCATTGGGCCATCCGGCTCCGGTAAGAGTACATTCTTGCGTTGCATTAACCTTTTAGAGGAACCGACTGCCGGTCATATTTATATTGATGGTGAAGAAATCACCGATCCAAAGCACGATATCAACAAAATGCGCGAAAATCTTGGGATGGTATTCCAACGCTTCAATCTCTTCCCTCATAAAACCGTGTTGGAAAACATCACCCTTGCACCAATCAATGTGAAGGGTGAAGCCAAGGAAAGTGCTGAAAAGACTGCACGTGAGCTTTTGCAGCGTGTTGGCTTGTTGGACAAGGCAGATGTTTATCCAAACAGCCTTTCCGGTGGGCAGCAACAGCGTGTGGCGATTGCGCGTGCGCTGGCCATGCATCCGGACATCATGCTCTTTGACGAACCTACCTCCGCACTTGACCCTGAAATGGTTGGCGAAGTATTGGCGGTTATTCGTCAGCTTACCGAAACCGGTATGACCATGGTTATCGTTACCCACGAAATGGGCTTTGCCCGTGAGGTGAGTGACCGTGTGTTCTTTATGGACCAAGGTTATATTATGGAGCAAGGAACACCGGAAGAAATTTTTGGCAATCCAAAAGAAGCACGTACCAAGGATTTCTTGGCCAAAGTGCTTTAAGTTTCGTCATCTGTAGTCTAGACTGTCGTTATCAAAGCTTTTTATCTGATACACTTATGAGGTTGATATCAGATAGAAAGCTTTTTCTCTGTTTTTAGAATTGAATGGATGGCTTAGCCAAGCTAAGTCTTTTTTTGTTGAAGCAGAAGGGCGTTTTCGCTGTAAGTAAAGAAAGGCGTTATCATGGATACAAGAAATAACATTGAAAAACAAAAATTCCTTGGCATGAAGGGGTTGGTGTTCTTTATCATCCTCACTAATATGTTTGTGCCACTGTCAACGGACCTTTATTTGCCGGCGCTTCCGACAATGAGCGAGTATTTTAATGTGTCGGGGTCCTTGGTGAATCTCACCTTGGTGGGCTTCTTTTTCTTCTTTGCGGTAGGGACCTTGCTCTTTGGACCGCTGAGCGATAAATACGGCCGTCGCATTATTTTGTTGGTGGGTAGTGCACTGTATACGGTAATGAGCCTCACTTGTGCCGTATCACCAAATGTCTATATCATGATTTTTGCACGTGTTTTTCAAGGCGTGGGCGCCGGTGCGTTGATTGCTGTGTCCATGGCGCTTGTTAAGGATTGCTTTGTTGGTCGTCGCCGTGACTCGATTCTTGCGATGGTACAATCCTTTGGTGGGCTCGCACCGATGCTTGCACCGGTATTGGGCGCATTCCTTTTGAAATTCACCAGCTGGCGCGGAGCGTTCTTTGTCCTTACTGTAGCCGGTGCAACCGTATTTATTCTTTCCTTGCTCTATCAAGAAACCTTGGAAAAAGAAGACCGCACCGGAGAATCTACCATGGCAACCATCGGAAAGCTGGTTATTGTTGGGAAAAATCCGGGCTTTATCGTGCCATGCTTGATTTTCTCCCTTTACAACTTTGCGTTCATGGGCTATATTTCCATGTCTGCTTATATTTATGAAAATCAGTTCGGCCTTTCCGAACAGCTATACAGCTACTTCTTTGCAGCCAATGCGTTTTTGTCCCTTTTGGGGCCGATGGCGTATGTGAAGATTTGCGGCAATATGAATAAGGTAAAGCTCGCCTATGTGTGCTTTGTGATGTATATTGTATGCGGGACTGCGTTAATCGTTGTTGGTCAGCTCACACCGTTCCTGTTTTGGATATCCTTTGCACCGTTTAGCTTCTTGGGGTCTCTCACCAGACCATTTAGCTCCGGCTTGCTTCTCGACCAGCAAAAGGGCGATACCGGTTCTGCTTCCTCTCTCATTAACGGTGTAGCCACCATCTTTGGGAGTGTTGGGATGATGGGGATTTCTCTATGGAGCAACCACGTGCTAGGCTTGGGCGAAATCATTCTCGCCACCGGGGTGATGAGCGTGGTGGGATGGACCTTGCTTATGCGCTCCAAGGTCAAGGTTGTGGGCATTAAGGACTGAGTGTGGTCATTAATGTGTTCAAATCGAATAGATACAGTAAAAGGCGACTGCTTTGAGCAGCCGCCTTTTTTGATGCGTTCTGATGCTTATTTATTTTGTTCGAGGAAGCGGTGGAGGATGGTTGCAATTTCAGCGCGGGTTGCCGTTCCTTGTGGGTCAAGCAAATCGCCGGACTTTCCTTTTATCAATCCACTGCCGACTGCCCATTGCACCGTTGTTTTTGCATAATTCGAAACGTTGCTTGCATCCTTGAATGTGTCAAGCTTGCCCATGGCAGTCACATCATAGCCCTTGTAGCTTGCATAGCGATAGAAAATAGAAGCAAGCTGTTCGCGGTTGATAGCATCATCCGGTCCGAACAGGTCTTGGCTGTAGCCTGCAAAGAGGCCGTTTTCGGTTGTCCATGCAATCGCGTCAGCGTACCACTTTTCAGTGTTCACATCGGTAAAGGCGGTTTTGCCCTTCGGTGCCGGGCTGCCCTCCATACGCCAGAGAATGGTTGCCATCATGCCACGCGTCGTTGTTTCATGAGGGCTGAATAGGGTTTCACTTGTACCGCGGATCAGTCCGTTTTCATAGACGAATAGCACATCATTGTAGAACCAGTCAGCGGTGCGAACATCGGTAAATGGATTTGCATCTGTCTGCTTTTGCCAACCGGCATAGACTGTTTTGTTGCCGGTCATACGGAGATTTGAAATGCTATTGGTCAATGCCTTGTCAGAATACCAGCCTGTGAAGGTGTAGCCTTCGTAGGTCGGCGTGTACTTGGTGAGGTCAACGGCAGTGTTAGCGCGGAGGCGTTCGCTTGCAATCATGCTGCCGCCACCGGTGTCAAAGCTTAGTGTGTAGTAGGTGGAAGCATGGCCACTGCTTTTATGGCGCCAGTGTGCCGTATAGACACGATTGCCGGTACTGCCGGTTTCAACGGTAACGGTTTTATTGTCTTCACCGGTCAAGTCGGTGCCGCTCCAGCCGGTAAAGGTATAGCCGGGTTTGGTAGGATTTTCGAGGCTAAAGGTAGCCGTTTCAATGGTATAGCTGTCGGGATTGCCCGCTGCAGTGCCACCGTCCAAATTATAGGTAATCGTGTACTGATTAACCGCCCATTGTGCCGTGATTGTTGGATTCTCCGCAGGCATGGTTGCCGGGAATGGTGTATCCCAACCTGTAAAAGTATAGCCTTCTCTTGTCAAGACAGGAGCGGTAATCGGTGTACCGTAATCCTGTGTTATGATAATATCTGCTTCACCGTTTTCGGGCTTGACTGTGACGGTATACTGATTGACTTTCCACTTTGCCCAATATTCCTTATCGCCTGTTTCGGTATCGCTGATTGTCGTAACCGGTGTGCCGGCAAAGTCTGCGTTATCGTACCAGCCGTCAAAGGTATAACCTGTGCGGGTCGTACCGTACCTATTTGGAAGTCTCGCCCCTGTGCCGTAGGCGTACGTAGTGACATTATTCCAAGCGGCAATTGTGCCACCGTTTGTGTGCAACGTTACGGTGTAGGTCGGGGCTGTCCACTGTGCGGTCAGCGTGGTTACGTCCGCCGGAACGCTTGCACCGGGTGCGTAGAAGCTGCCATCGCTACCAAGCCACGTAAAGAAGGTGCCGGTATTTCCTTTCGGACGAGTCAGTCCGTCGGAGGCTGGCGCAGTGAAACGCTCGCCGTTTTTCACAAGGATTTGAATATCTTCGGTGCTACCGCCCAACTTGCCGCCGTTAAGAGCAAGGGTAACGGCTTTTAGCCCATCAGCGCCCAGTGTGTCGGGGTTCAGAACTTCAAGGACAGGGCGGAAACCGGAGTCCTGGTATAGTATTTCAGTAAGGTAGGCAGACCAGTCGCGAGCCGAATGGGCGCCACGGACCGCACGTTTAGTAATTTCTACGCGCGAAGAATCTTGTCCCCAGGAAGGCACCTTAGTCAAATTTTTAATATAGCCGTTGTTCTTGTCCAGGATCTTGTCCCATTCGTTACTTTTTGGTGTGACAATATTATCTATAGAGCGACTTCCCACAGACGGCGCACGTAGGGTATAGTCCACACCGCCGGTGGTGTAGTCTTTGCCGAAAATCAGACCCCTCTCGTTTAAGGTATCCCACTTTACCACATTCGTTACATTGTATTCCGCCACAAACAGGCTATGGAGATATTTATTTTGCTGTGCATACTCCTCAGTGGTTGGCATATCCGATGTGAGCTTGTAGGCGTCCACTGTTCCGGCATAGGTAAAGGGAACATAATGCAGCGATGTATCCGGCTGACTCCTGGTCGCTAAGCCGGGGATGCGCACACCGGAAAGGTCAAAGTAATAGGTGTCGCCGGGCGTAAGGTTGAGCTGCTCCAGTGACAGTGCCACTTCCTGAAGCGCACTGGCATAGTCGGTCTTTTTGTCACCGTTGCATTGTTCATTGAATACGTAGAGGCTCTTGCCGGTCATATCGATGCCGGACAGGTTAATTTCCGCCGTGCCACTAGCACTGGCATTACCGTTTAAATTCGCAATGTGTCCATAGTGCGTCATGTTGCCGTCCGCATCTTTAATGACAGCGGAAAGATATTCGTTTTTGCCCACCTCTGCGTTCGCATATTCAACGGTCAGCATGTTGCCGTTGACCGCTGTGGTCTTTGCTGTAAATTTGCCGTGTTTGCTGTCTTGGATGGTTAGCTTCCATTCGTTTCCGTTGTAGTCGGAAATCTGCTGCAATCCGAACGGTTTGTCACCCTCAGCGGCAGAGAGGAAGAGGACAGCGTCCGAATTTAAGTGAAAGGCAGGACGAACGCCATATTTAGCGTCGTTGCCCTCTACGTAGGTGTCTGCCACATCACCACGACTAGTTATGGTGCTTATATAGCCGCCATTGCCCCCGCCGGGTGAACGTAGCCACCAAAAGTTTGACGCCCAATTCTGATTTGCAGGATCCACCATACGCAAGGTCTTGTCTACTGCATTGGTCTCTTTGGTGGAAAGCGGCCAAAAAACAGCGTCGCTTACTGCAGCACCTGCCACACAGTCGGTGTTTGACTCATCGTAGATTCCACTTACAAGCGTCCGCTTTCCAACAGCGGCGGTTTCTGCTGCTGTCAGCTTGCCCGCAAGCGTGTCAATCGCAGTTTTCAGCGTGCTGTCCGCATAAACGTTGCTTGTGCCGTACTGGGATAAACCCATATTATTTGCTGCCAGCAGGGTTATATACCCTGTTTGCCCGGCAGCACCGTTTCCATCATAGCCGACGACACGCCAGGCACCGGGCTCATTTTCATGATTTTGCCCGAAATATACGGTCGGTGCGTTTTCTGTGTTTGCGTTTTTCTGCAAGCCACTCGTGCCGGCCTGGATGGCTTTGGTGCCATCTGCCGCAACAGCAACGGTCGGTAGCAATGTCAGCATCATACTACAGATAAGTAGTATACTAAGCATTCTTTTTTTCATTGATTGTTCCCTCCTTGTTCGTGTCGAGCGGGCGTTAGTGTCCCGCTGCTTTTTCCTTCTGCCTTGTTTCTAAGCCGGAAGCACAGCGCGGTGATGACTGTCGCCAGCGTAAAGCAAACAACGCCCACCAGCACATAGCCACCTGCGTCCTCCCGCAAAAGCATCGCGCCGAACACGCCTTGTGTGGCGGTTGGTCCCTGTTGGATGACCATACTTGCAGTCTGTAGCAGTGCCGCAAATAATAGCAGACACACAGCGGATAGGCTGCCAACCTCGCGCCGCTGCTTTCGGCGAATGTTTTCACGCACACGCTTTTTGACGAGTGTGACCCGTTTGGCGGTATCGTACATCGTGTTTGCAACCCCCTTTCCTGATTTCTGCGACAATGTGGCTTAAAAAAGCTGTTCACTTATATAGGTACATAAAATTAAAAAAACTCTCACCTAAAATGCAAATTTTTTCAAAAAAAAATGAGAGCCACTCAAAGTGGCTCTCAAAGAGCAGGTAATCGATTATTCTTTTCGAGCAAAACAGTAGACAGACAGCTTGCTCGCTGTGATGAGCAGTACCGGCAGGGCATAGGCCACATACTGTGCCATGCCGCCGTAGGCAATTAGCAGGTTATAGATGGCGTGAAAGGTAATGGCTGCCCCCAATAGACCGCAACTGCCGGCGATTTTTAACCACGTTCGCTGCCATGCATAGGAAAGACCGCCACCGATGATGAAACCGCACAGCACATGCATGGCGCCCGTCCCAAACCCGCGAAAGAAGATGAAGGCAAAGTTGTAGGCGCCATTTTGGATGAGATAGCAGACATTCTCAAAGGTGGCGAAGGACAAGGCGACAGTGATGGCGGCAAAGGTGATGCTTTCGCCCTTTGGTTCGAACACGAGCAGGTAAAAGATCAACGGCAAAAGCTTCAGTATTTCCTCGACCACCGGTGCAATCTCTATGGTGGCGGTAAGGGCGTTTGCCTGATACACCGTCGCCAAGAAGGTGTTGATGTAGGCCGCACACAGGCACATCCCCATTCCGGCGATGGCAAACAGGAAAAAGCGTAGCGGGCGTTTGCCCATGCAAAAGGCAGCCACGAGCAATGGGGTTGCCATGCAGATAAAAATATTTTCAATATAGGTCATGGACGCACCGCCCTTCTTGTGGCAGGCAGCAGCCCCAGAATGGCAACCGTTAGCAGCATGTCACACCAGAAAGTGGGGCTTGCCGGTGAGATGTTGGGCCAAAAGCAGCCTGCTGTCCAGAGCAGGTATTCTGAGAACACATAGCACAGCATGCCAATGTGAAAATAGCGCAGGTTTTTCGCTGCGCCTGTCTGCTGCTTGGCATAAGAAAGTCCGCGCAGTGCGCCGAAGGAAAGAAAGATCATCATGCCGCACCAAATGAGGTTGGAGAGTATATCCCCGTAGGTGCAGTAGAATATCAACAGGGGCACGCCGATGACGGGCGAAAGCCATGCGATTCGGCTACGGAAGCCGTGTTCGATTTTTTCTGCCAACACCGCTTGCAGAATTAGCAGAAAAATTAGGCTGGATATCCAGCCAACCTCTGAGACATAAAATACCTGTGGCGTGGTGGAGAACAGCAACAGATACAGCGCCCAGTAGAGCGAACCCAAAGCAAAGCAGCCATAGAAGCACAGCAACAGAAAATACGGCTGTTGGCGGCTTTTTCGGTAGATAAATCCGGTAAGACCGGCATTGAGGAGGGCAACAAATAGCTGTAGCATGTTGTCAATCAATTCCATGCCAATCCTCGCTTTCCTTGTCCTGCTCATTTTCTCTGTTCATCTGTCGAAGTCGGAAGCACAAAATGGTCACGCATACGCCGAGAAGAAAGGCCAAAAGTCCAATGATGATGTAACCGAGGGCGGCACTTTCGCTGTACATACTGGCGGCCATTTCAAAGCCGGTATCGTTTGCGGCAGGGCTTTGCGCAGTAATATTAGGCATGGAAAGTGCAGCGACAACGAGCAGCGCAAGGCAGGCCACTGTTGTGGCAACCATGATGCATCTGTTGCGGCGGATTCTTTGTGTCCACTCCCTTGCGGCGATACGCCGCTTTGTTTTTGCGATTCGTTCCTCATGACTCCGCATTGGTGATTCCCTCCCGTTCCAGTAGCTTGCGCAGGCTTTCTTTTCCGCGATATATCATGTTGGTAACTTGCTTCACCGTTTTTCCCGTGACCACTGCCGTCTGTGCATAGCTCATATCCTCAAAATAGATCAGGTAAAGCACCTCTCTGTAGTCCGGGTTCATTTCGCTCATACAAAGGTGTAGGATGCGGTTGCGTTCTTCTGTTCGGATGACTTCATCTGCCAGTAGCCGTCTGTCCGGTTCATCCGCTATCGCGTCCAGACTGAACAGACATTTTCGTTTGCTTTTGTGGCGCAGTGCCATGTGGCGCGCTGCCTTATACAGATATGCCTTAAAGCCACCGTCACGGATGCGCGGCTTTTTTGTGAACAGATAGGCAAAGACGTCCAGCATCAGCTCCTCGGATTCGTGAACGTCATGCAGATAGCCGTCGATATACAACGTCAGCGAATCGCCGTATTTTTTCATCAAGGCGTCCAGACCGACGTCATTGCCGTCTAAATACTGGCGGTATAAAGCTTCATCGCAAGCCATAACGTTCACTTCCTTTTTTGCTATGCGTTTTCAAGGTGAAGCATAAGATAGGAAAGCAGGCAAAAGCCTGCGGTTTCTGTGCGGAGAATACGCTTCCCAAGGGACACGCTTTGAAAACCGGCGTCTTTGGCAAGCTGCCATTCTTCCTCGCTAATGCCGCCTTCCGGGCCAACGAGGAGAGCAATTTTCTTTGCCTGTGGAAGCGTAGGCAAAAGCGCTTCCAAGGTGCCACGGCTTGTTTCGTCTTCGTAGCAGATGAGCTTGATGTCGGCGTCTGCGACATCTGCCAAGGCCTCACGAAAGGCAGTAACGCCGGTCACTTCCGGGATGATGCCACGCTTGGCTTGGGTGGCGGCGCTTTTGCTGATTTCCTGCAAGCGCTCCGCTTTGCGGTCGGCCTTTTTGTCATCCAGCTTGACGTTGGTGCGCTTCATCATGACCGGCATGATTTGATGGGCGCCAAGCTCCACCGCCTTTTGGATGATGAGCTCGAGCTTGTCACGCTTGGGCAGCCCTTGCAAAAGGACAAGCTTGCAATCCAGCTCGCCTTGGGCTTCGCGACTTTCCAAGCGGCGTGCAGTGATGGTATTTTTATCGGTCGAAAGAACTTCACAGAGATGCTCTTGACCACACCCATCGGAAAGTACAAATTCTTCACCTTCGCGCAGGCGCAAGACAAAAATATGCTGGTATTCCTTGCGGGAGAGGGTGATGGGTTGGTCGAGATCGGTCAATGGTTCGTTAAGAAAAAACTGGTGCATAGAGGCTCCTTTCAAGGTTTTTTACTACTATAGCACGGATGTTAGGTGAGATGCTATGGTCAATCATGAGAATAATATTTGATAATAAGGTTTTCATTTGCATGATTACAGGGTAAAATGATATCAAATAAGCAGAATATTACAAAAGAAGGATGAGGGTGTATGGAGCAAGAAAAAAGAGAACGCCGTGCCGTTGTCGATGTATTGGTTGCTGCAACAGCGTGGGGCTGTCTGGGTTTGTTTACCAGATATCTGGCCGGATTTGGCATGTCGCCATTGGCGGTGGCTTTTTTTCGTAGCTTTTCAGCGGCAGTGATGCTTGCCTGCTATTTGGGGTTGCGTTCGCGCGAAACGTTTTGCATACGCTTACGTGATGTGTGGATGTTTGTGGGCACCGGCTTTATATCGATTGGGCTCTTTAACGTGTTCTACTTTGCGACGCAGAACTATACGACGCTGAGTATTGCGGCGGTGCTCTTGTATACGGCGCCATTTTTCGTTATTATCATGTCCAAGCTCTTTTTTAAGGAACACATCACAAAGCAAAAAGTGATTGCGCTGCTGTTGGCCTTTGTGGGCTGCTTGTTTGTTACCGGCGTTGTTGGCTCGGGTGGCGGCACGCTGGCACCGATTGCCATTGCAACCGGGCTGGCGTCAGCGTTCTGCTATGCGCTTTATAGCATTTTCGGGCGTGTAGCGCTGAGCCACTATGCACCAATGACAGTGACCTTTTACTCGCTCTTTGTTTCTGCCCTTTCCTTGGGCATCATCTTTGGAGTGACCGGTGCAGAAATGCCGGCCATGAAATGGCAGATGGTTATGGGGATTTGCGGGTTAGGCTTTGTATCCACAGTGATTCCATACATTTTCTACACAAGAGGGCTTCAGGTGTTGGCACCGAGCAAGGCGAGCGTCCTTGCCTTTGCCGAACCGATGGTGGCGACCATTGTGGGGATTTTGGTTATGCATGAACCCCTCACCATCCCGGCAGTGATTGGGATTGGGCTTATTTTCAGCGGTATTGTTATTTTAAACCGCCGTTCTCAAAAATAAATCATGAAAGGATTTGACTGATGAATCAACGAATCGAACCTGAAATTGTGAGCTATTTCGGCTCTGAATATGAAAAAGTACCACGTTTCTATTATTTGGATGCAGACGGCAATGAGGTCGTGCATCCGGCGTTTAATGACCCAACAGAAGGTGAAATTGATGCATTTTATGTGTGCCAACCGGTGATGCTCAGCTATTGCCGTTTGCGCACCGCAGCACGATTAAAGTACAACGAAGTCAATCCACGTTTGTTCCGAGATTTTGACTCGGCCACACGTGAAATGACACCGGACCAAGTGGATGCGTATACCCACTATATGGAGGGAGATTTTGTCCGCTTGGGGTAATATAGTGAACAATTGACTCAACAGAAGGAGGAAACCCTATGGGACTTACAAAGCAAATCGGTGGCGTTATTGGTGCAGGTGCCGGTGCTCTTGGTGGGGTGCTCGGTGACACATGGAAGGATTACTTTGTCTGCGAATCAATGAGTGCAGACGAGCTTGTTTGCAAAGGGGTACAAAACCAAGGCCGTCGCGGCGTGAACCGCAAGGGCAGTGAAAACGTTATTACCACCGGCTCTGTGATTGTTGTCGCAGAAGGTCAATGTATGCTTATTGTCGATCAGGGTAAAATTGTCGAATTCTGCGCAGAACCGGGCGAATTCGTTTACGATGCGTCCACAGAGCCAAGTCTGTTCTGCGGTAACCTCAAAAAAGGCCTTGTCGACAGCTTTAAGGTAGTTGGTAAGCGTTTCACCTTCGGTGGCGAAACAGCCCATGACCAACGCGTGTATTACGTGAACACCAAAGAAATTGTCGGCAACAAATACGGCACTGCCAGCCCGGTGCCATTCCGTGTAGTGGACAACAATATCGGCCTTGATATGGATATCGCCATTAAATGCTTCGGCGAGTATTCCTACAAAATCACCGACCCACTCATGTTCTATGCAAATGTTGTCGGTAACGTGACAGATACCTATACCCGCGACAATATTGACGGTCAGCTCAAAACCGAGCTGCTCACCGCATTGCAGCCGGCTTTTGCAAAAATCAGTGCGATGGGCGTGCGCTACAGTGCGCTTCCTGCGCATACCACAGAAATTGCCGATGCCTTAAATGAGGTATTGAGCGAAAAATGGAGTCAAATTCGCGGACTTTCCATTGTTAGCTTCGGGGTAAGCTCTGTTTCCGCATCCGAAGAAGACGCACAAATGATTAAGGAAATCCAACGCAATGCCGCACTTCGCGACCCTAGCATGGCGGCGGCACATCTTGCCGGTGCACAAGCGCAAGCGATGCAGGATGCAGCGAAAAATGAAGGCGGCATGGGCGCAATGGGTGCATTCGTTGGAATGGGGATGGCACAAAACGCCGGCAGTAATACCACCAATCTCTTTGGCATGGCTCAAGAGCAACAAGCTGCTCAAGCAGCAGCGCAAGCTCAAGCGCAGGCGGCACAGGCACAGGCTCAAGCGGCGCAAGCACCAGCTGGATGGACCTGTCCGGATTGTGGCACTGCCGGCAACACCGGTAAATTCTGCGTGAATTGTGGGAAACCAAACCCGGCAAGTGCAGCACAAAATGGTTGGACATGCCCAAGCTGTGGCACCGCCGGCAATACCGGCAAATTCTGCGCTGAATGTGGCGCCAAAAAGCCACAACCACGCCGTTATGTATGCTCCAAGTGCGGCTGGGTACCGGATGACCCAACCAATCCACCGAAGTTCTGCCCGGAATGCGGCGACAAATTTGATGAAAACGACGTAGAACAATAATCGCTCCAACGTACGAAAGGAGGGGGAAACGATGGCTGATAATGTATTAAATATCAAATGTCCGAACTGTGGTGCACCGCTTAACTTTTCACCGCATGACGGCGAAGTTGTTTGTCAATACTGCGATAGTACCTTCAAAGCAGAGGTGCTCGAAAAACTCTTTAATGATAGTCAGGAAGACACAAAGACACTCGAGTGGGGGGAAGTAACACCGGGCTCTGACTGGGGTGAAGGCGAAGAAAATACATTGCAGGTTTACAGCTGTCCAAGCTGTGGGGCAGAAATCATTTGCGATGAAAACACCGTAGCCACGACCTGTGTTTATTGCGGCAACCCAACAGTGTTGAACGGCCGCTTGCAAGGCTCGCTGAAGCCTGACTATATCATCCCATTCCGCAAGACCAAGGAAGATGCGATTGCGGCGCTGAAGGACTTCTATAAGGGCAAACGTCTGTTACCGAAGGTGTTCAGCAAGCAAAATCACATCGAGGAAATCAAAGGGGTTTACGTACCATTTTGGTTGTTTGACTCCGGCGTTGATGCCAAGTTTGTTTTTGATGCCAGTCGTACCAGCGTGCTCGTGATGGATGATGAAGATATCACAACCATCGAACATTATCGTGCAGAACGTGAAGGGAGCATGCGCTTTGAAAAAATTCCTGTAGACGGCTCGACCAAGATGGAAGACCGTTACATGGATGCCATCGAACCTTTTAACTACGAAGATTTGATTCCGTTTAGCCGTGGCTATTTGCCGGGGTATTTGGCTGAAAAATATGATGTTGATGCGGCCGGCAGCGTAGACCGCGTAAGTGAACGTATTTTTACCAGTGCGCGTTTGGCGGCGGAACGGACCTTGTCCTATGACGAATATTCTGTGACCACTCAAAACCTGAAACTGGTAGACCATAATGCCAAGTATGCCTTGTTGCCGGTCTGGATGCTTACCACACGCTGGAAGGATGAAACCTTCATGTTTGCCATGAACGGTCAAACCGGCCGTTTGATTGGTGACCTTCCTGTATCCAAGGGGCGTGCAGCCGGATGGTTTGGCGGCATTACCGGTGTACTCTTTGTAATCTTCGCCACCTTGGCGTCGATTTTATAGGGAGGAGGAAGTACAATGAAAAAACATAAATACCTTTCGATGATTCTTTTGGTACTGTTGCTGTGCTTCCAAGCATTGCCGGTGATGGCAATGGATCCGGCAAAATTGGTCAACGATGATGCAGGGATTCTCTCGGTGCAGGAGCGCGACAGTCTTGAGGATGAAGCCAAGGCGATTGAAACGGAGTACGACTTGCAAGTGCGTATTGCGGTGGTACCATCCATGTCGGGACAAACCGATGCTTATGAATTTGCCAAGAGCCTGTACAAAAAATACGATTTTGGCAGCGGCGAAGAAAAGAGTGGCATTTTGCTCATGCTCTCCATGGAAGACCGTGACTATGCGCTCATTGCTCACGGCGAAGGCAATAATGTCCTTACGGATTATGGCAATGAAAAAATGGTTGATTCCTTCCTGCCTTATTTTGGTGAAGATGATTGGGTCGGCGGCTTTAGAGATTACCTTGAAACTGCCGAGGACTATTGCTATAAATACTATGTCGAAGGCGAAGCATACGACGTCGACATTACAGGCGGGATTGCCAAGGCACTGTGGGTGCTTGCCTTTATCGGCTCTCCACTCATTGCCTTCCTGGTTGTTGGTGTGATGATTAACGGCATGAAGACTGCAAAGGAACAAACCGATGCCGAGCTTTATGTTGGCAGTGGCAAAGATGATGCATTTACCTTGCGTCATCAAAGCGATGACTATTTGTATACGCAAACCATTGTAACGCCGCATCCGGAGTCTGACGACAGCTCCGGTGGCACTACTATTGACTCGGATGGCTTCTCAGGCAGCAGTGGTAAATTCTAATACGAAAAGCAGTCCTTTCGTGGGGCTGCTTTTTTGCTTGCAACACGGGGCTGTGAAATGATAAACTTGGAAAGGACTGAAAAAGAGGAGGCGATGACCATGAAAAACCGTGGCCCGTTGTTGGTATTGTGCTGTTATTTGCTATTTGGGATTTTACCGATTTATTGGAAAATCTTTGTTACCATGGACCCTTATTTTATTTTGGCCAATCGTGTGGTGTGGTCGTTGCTCTTTGCGGTCATTCTGCTTCTTGTAATGCGACAAGGAAACCGTTTTGCGGCGGTTTTTCACGATAAAAAGCTGGCATGGACCTTGTGTGGCTGTGGCGCGCTTTTGGTGGTTAATTGGGGCACCTACATTATTGCCGTCAATACCGGGCATGTCATAGAAGCAAGCTTGGCGTATTATTTGAACCCTATCATGAGTGTTATCTTGGGCTGTGTATGCTTTAAGGAAACATTGACCGGATTGCAAAAGATGAGTGTGGTTTTGGCAACGGTTGGGGTGCTTTATGCAATTGTGAGTCACGGTGTGATTCCGTGGCTGGCGCTATTGATTGGCGGGAGCTTTGCATGCTACGGCGCCCTCAAGAAGACTATACAAATTGATGGGCTGACCTCGCTTAGTGTGGAATGTGCATGGATGTTTGTACCGGCGTTGTTATTTGGTGCGTGGCTGGTAAGCCAAGGCCAGTTTGCACAAGCGGGCGAAGTGGTGACAAGCTGGCAGTGGCTGCTTATTCCAACCACCGGGATTATCACAGCGGCGCCACTCATGATTTACAGCAAAGGGATTCAAACCACCGACTACACGCTGGCGGGGGTGCTGATGTATATCAATCCGACATTGCAATTCCTTTGTGGAATTTTCTTTTTTCATGAGGCATTCACACAGATGTATGCGGTGATGTTTGCCTTTGTATGGGCGGCTGTGGCACTCTTTTTGGTCAGTGCGTGGCTTACTCACCGTGAGCAATTAAAATTGAAACAATAAAAATAGCCTTGTTCTCTCCGGAAGGGAACAAGGCTATTTGTTTAGGTCAGAGGTGCAATGCTATTGGCTTCCTCTCGTGTTAGCATATTGTTATCAACCATGGCGTTTAATACCTGCTGTTGACGTTGGCGCGCCAAGGTCATGTTAACGGTTGGTGCGTACAGGCTCGGTGCATTTGGCACACCGGCGAGGAGCGTGGCTTGGTCGTTGTTAAGCTGGGCCGGCGGTACGCCAAAGTAGCCCATGCTGGCATCATAGATATTGTAATAGCCGTTACCGTAGTAGATGCAATTGATGTAAGCGGCGAGAATTTGATCCTTTGGGTAATGCTTTTCAATATCCTTGGCGATAAAAAGCTCGGCCAGCTTTCGCGTAAAGGACGGCGTATTGTCAAAGTAGAGATTTTTGGCAAGTTGCTGGGTGATGGTACTGCCGCCCTCGAGCACCTCATGAGCAAAAGCATTGTGCAGCAAGGCGCGAATGGTCGCAACAACGTCAAACCCGCCGTGGTCGTAGAAACGATGGTCCTCGGTGGCAATGACGGCATTTTCGTAAATGACAGGGATATTATCTATAGGGGTATAGTTGGCCTGCGCCTGGACCTCACCAATGGCTTGGGTAACAGGGCGGTCGGCGGTGGCGTTTTTGTAGCCCACATAACCAATTACGCCGCAAACGGTGGTGACAGTAACCAGCACAAATAGCACCAATACAATCACTAACCGTATCAGCATGGAGATTAAACGTTTCATAGTCGGTGGCCCTCCTTATCAAATGGGTCTCTCTTCTGTATTATAAAGCCATTGTCAAGTGGAATGAAGATGGGATTAGTTAAGAAAAAATAAATTTTTGTTATCCGTTGTAGGTTGTCCTAGGGTTTGGGGTCTCCCTATGCTATAATGGGTACGATAAGGAGGGTTGTTGCATGAGTGATAAAAAGAAAAAGTCAACATTTGAAGGTGTCAAGAAGGCATTGTCCAACTTGAAATTGTCACACTTTATTTTGTTGGTCTTGCTCCTTTTAGTAGTCGTTGGTGCAAGTACAGTGGGGACGGTTATCCTCGCTGCGACCAGTGACATGTCATCATTGGAAAACAATGATATCACAGACTTTGATGTAACGAGCTATATTGTTGACAAGGACGGCACATTTGTAGAAAAAATGCTGCCAAACACGAACTACGTTTCCGTAGAGTACAACGAAATCTCTGACAATATGTTGAACGCGGTGACCTCCATCGAAGACAGACGCTTCTTCGATCACCATGGGGTTGACCCAATCCGTATTGCTGGGGCAGTGGTTGCCAACCTGCGTGCAGGTGAAACTGTACAAGGGGGGAGTACCATCACCCAACAGGTGGCCGGGCTTGCAATGCTTGACCGTAACGAAAAGACCTATAAGCGTAAAATTCAAGAAGCAATTCTTGCACTTCGTATTGAAAGACAATACAGCAAGAATGAAATTTTGACTGCTTACCTCAACCGTTGCTATTTCGGGGTTGGCTTGAGTGGCAAGGCCTGCTATGGGATTGAAGCAGCTGCCAATGATATTTTAGGCAAGCATGCCAGTGATTTGACGGTGGCCGATGCGGCACTTTTAGCCGGGATTATTCAAAATCCGGGGTATTGGTCTCCGGTCATTGACGAAGACAATGCTTACCAACGTCGTGAGCAAGTGCTTAATGCCATGAAGGAAAACGGCGTTATCTCCAGCGACGAATATGAGCAATACAACGCTGAACCGATTGTAACTGCGACCATTACCGAAGTGGACGATAACGTAAACCAAAGCTACAACCAAAGCTACGTTGACTATGTTGTTGAAGAAGCTATGCAAGCGCTCGATTTGGATGACCCAAATCAGCTCTATTCAGGTGGCTACATCATCCAAACCGGGTTGAATCAAGACTTACAAGCCTACATGTATGATTACTTTAACAGTGACTACAACTTCCCTGGCGGTGCCGGCGAGGGTGATTTGCAAGGGGCGATGGTTGTATTAAACAACGAGGACGGTTCTATTGCCGGGATGATTGGTGAACGTCATCCGGAGGAAGGGCAAGCACGTACCTATAACCGTGCTACCCAAGCGACTCGTCAACCGGGCTCTACCTTTAAGCCGATTTTTGTTTACGGTCCTGCTTTTGAAGAAGGCATGAGTCCGGGCACTGTATTCCTTGATGCACCATATACCGTTGACGGTCATACCATCAAGAATGCCGATTTGAAATACCACGGCAATGTAACTATCCGTTACGCATTGAACCAATCCTTGAATACGGTTGCTGCACGTTGCTTGGAACAAATCGGGCCGGAAAAAGGCTTTGAATTTGCAAAGAAATGCGGCATTAGCACCCTTGAAGAGGGCGATGAAAATGGCGTAACCGACAAGACCATCTCTGCCGGCCTCGGTGGTTTGACCAATGGGGTAACACCACTGGAAATGGCAGCGGCTTACGAAACCTTTGCCAATGGCGGGATTTACACTGCGCCACACGCTATTACCAAGATTACCAATGAAGAAGGCGATGTAATCTGGGAAGAAGAACCGGAAAGTCATCGCGCTATGGAAGAAACCACTGCATACCTTGTGACCAGCTGCTTGCAAAGCGTTGTAACGCAAGGGATTGGGACAGCCGGTCAAATCTATGACGGACGTGTGACCTGCGGTAAAACCGGTACCACTGACTACTCCAAGGACCTTTGGTTCTGCGGCTATACCCCACAATACACAGCAAGTGTATGGCTCGGGTACGACACGCCGGCACCAATTTATTCAACCTCTGACTCTGCGGCCATGGTATTTGCGAACATTATGAGCTATGCACACCAAGGCTTGGACTTTGAAGATTTTGAGGTTCCGGAGGGCTTGACCGAAGTGACCATTTCCAGAGGCAGTGGACTTTTGGCAACACAATCTACACCGAATAACCAACGCGAAAGCGAAATTTACGAAGAAGGCAAGGAACCAAACATCTATGATGATCCTAGCCAAAATCAAACTGGTAACACCGGTAACGCCGGCAACACCGGCGGCACCACAGGTGGTACCTATCCCGGGACGGGAGGCGATACGTATCCAGGCACCGGTGGTGGAGGGGGCACGGGGAGTAACCCGGGCATAACCTATCCGGATACGGGCGGCGGTGAAAATACCGGTACCGTCCAGTAGCGATTGATACCTGTTGAACGTCAAAGAGCGCTCTCACAGCAAAGTGAGAGCGCTCTTTTTGTATGCGCGATAAGAGAAGCTGACGCGTTAAAACGCCTGTTTCAAGTACAAACAGTGAGTGCAGAGTAGGGTTTGTAAGCGCACGGGAAATAAAAGTACACAAGAAGTGTATTTTGTGGTTGACAACAATGCGGGGAACATACTATACTTTGAACATACAGTTAAACCGTTGAAGCGGAGATAACGGCAGTGATGCCTGTACAGAGAACCCGTGTTGCTGAGAGTCGGGTGAGAAACACATTGTCAAATGGACCGCGGAGGGTGCAGTCAAATGGGTGTAAGCCCAGAGTATTCTGCAACGTGTGGGCATACGTTAGTTGCCGGGAGTATGATGGTACTCTACAAAAGTGCACGGGATTGGCCCCGTGAATCAAGGTGGCACCGCGGATAGTGTCTAATTATTAGAATCTATTCGTCCTTGACAGAGTTGCTTCTCTGTTAAGGGCGTTTTTTTATTGGCTTATAAGCGCTTTTAACGTGAGATTCACGGTAAAAGTGCTTTTTTCTTTATTGGGAGTTTTCTTTATTGGGAGGTTGATAGCATGCTGAGCAAACGATGGTGGCGCATCTAGCGCTTAAACATAGATTTCATCAACACCATACCAAAACAAAAAACAGATGATAAAAATGGAGGAAAATAAAATGAAAATGAACAATGTTGACTTTGATACCTACTTCAAGAACTATCCGGATGAAAACGGTTACTTTGGCAAATACGGTGGCGTGTACACCTCTCCTGAGCTCCAAGAAGCTATGAAGGAAATCACTGATGCGTACCAAACCATCTGCAAATCCAGAAAGTTCATCAATGAACTTCGCTTGATTCGCAAAGAATTCCAAGGTCGTCCAACCCCAATCACCCACTTGGCAAGATTGTCCGATAAAATCGGCACCGGCGTTCAGCTTTATGCAAAGCGTGAAGACTTGAACCACACCGGCGCACACAAGCTCAACCACTGCATGGGTGAAGTATTGCTTGCAAAATATATGGGTAAGAAAAAAGTCATCGCTGAAACCGGTGCAGGCCAACACGGTGTGGCACTTGCTACCGCAGCAGCTTACTTTGGCCTTGAATGTGACATTTACATGGGTGCTGTAGACATCAAGAAACAAGCACCAAACGTTGCCAGAATGAAGATTTTGGGCGCAAGAGTAGTCGAAGTAACCGAAGGCTTGCAAACCCTCAAGGAAGCAGTTGACGCAGCATTTGAAGCATATATCAACGAATACAAGGATGCCATCTATTGCATCGGCTCCGCACTTGGGCCACATCCATTCCCAATGATGGTACGTGATTTCCAAAGCGTAATCGGGATTGAAGCAAGAGAACAATTTCTTGAAATGACCGGGGAACTCCCTGATGCAGTTGTTGCATGCGTGGGCGGTGGCTCCAATGCAATGGGGACTTTTGCAGGCTTCCTCAATGACCCTGTAGACATCTACGGGATTGAACCTCTCGGCCGTGGTCCAAAAATCGGCGATCACGCAGCCAGCATTACCTACGGTGAAGAAGGCATTATGCACGGTTTCAACAGTATCATGCTCAAGGACGAAAAGGGCGAACCTGCACCTGTATACTCCGTAGCAAGTGGCTTGGACTATCCTTCCAGTGGTCCTGAACACGCATTCTTGCATGACCTCGGTCGCGTAAAATATGATGTCATCGATGACAAAGAAACCATCGATGCATTCTTTGAACTCTCCAGAATGGAAGGGATTATCCCAGCTATTGAAAGTGCGCACGCTGTGGCTTACGGTATCAAGCTTGCAAAGAGCATGGGCAAAGGCTCTGTACTCATTACCCTTTCCGGTCGTGGTGACAAGGATATGGACTATATCATCGAAAACTACGGTATTCCGGAAATCGAACAACGCTAAAACCGCATACGACAACGCCGGTGCAAACGCATCGGCGTTTTTTTGTGGGCATTGCAAAGTGCATGTTAGATTTTGTATGCCAAAAGACGTAAAATTCATGCAGGCAACGGGGATTATTGCTATAATGAAAGCATTACTGTAGGACACGACAACGTGTGCAGAAAGGATGTTACAGCAATGAGTTATGTAGTTGCATTAGATATAGGCACCACCAGCAGTCGCGCCATTGCTTTTGACCACGCTCAAAATGTGGTGGGCATGCGCCAGCAAGAAATTGACCAATATTATCCGCAGGCCGGTTGGGTAGAGCAAGACCCGATGGGGCTTTGGGCGTCTTCCTTCGGGGTGCTGCAGGAGCTGTTGGCAGTCAAAAACATTCACCCCAAGGACATTGCTTCCATTGGGATTACCAATCAACGCGAAACTACCATTGTTTGGGAAAAGGACACCGGCAAACCGATGTACAACGCCATTGTGTGGCAATGCCGCCGTACTGCCGATGTATGCGAACAAATGAAGCGTGACGGTTGGGAAGAACGCATTCTTCAAAAAACCGGTCTTGTTATTGATGCCTATTTTTCCGGCACAAAGCTGGCGTGGATTCTCGACAGGGTCGACCCGGACCGTAGCCGTGCTAAAGCCGGAGAATTGCTCTTTGGTACGGTGGACACCTGGATTTTGTGGAAGCTCACCGAAGGACGTGTGCATGCCACCGATTATACCAATGCCTCCCGCACCATGCTTTTTAATATCAATACCCTGCAATGGGATGACGAGCTTTTGGAAGCCTTGAATATTCCACGCTGCATGCTGCCGGACGTGCATCCTTCCGGATACAATTACGGTACTGCTTCCATCGGGGCGGCGCATGTCGATGTGCCTATCGCCGGGATTGCCGGCGATCAACAAGCAGCGCTTTACGGGCAGCTGTGCTGGAACAGCGGTGAAGCCAAGAATACCTACGGCACCGGTTGTTTTCTTTTGATGAATATTGGTAAGGAAGCGCGAAAAAGCACCCATGGCTTGGTAACCACTATTGCTGCCGGGCATGATGCTCACCCGGACTATGCCTTGGAAGGCTCGATTTTTGTCGGTGGCGCGGTGATTCAATGGTTGCGTGACGAAATGCGCTTTATTGAAGAATCCTCAGACAGTGAATTTTTTGCAGAAAAGCTCGATGGCAATGACGGTGTGTATATTGTGCCGGCCTTTGTGGGATTGGGTGCACCGTATTGGGATATGTATGCCCGTGGTGCCATCTTTGGTCTAACACGCGGTACCGGACGTTCTCATATCATTCGTGCGGCACTTGAAGCCATTGCCTACCAAACCCGTGACGTACTCGAAGCCATGGTTGCCGATACCGGCATTGACATGGCAAGCCTTCGTGCAGACGGTGGTGCTTCTCGCAACGGCTTCCTCATGCAATTCCAAGCAGACATTTTGAACCGTCGTGTAGAACTTCCTAAAAATGTAGAAAGCACAGCCTTGGGGGCAGCACTGCTTGCAGGGCTCACCGTTGGCTTCTGGAAGGATGCAGACGAAGCGCGCGCTTTTCATAACATGGCGCACATCTACGAACCAACCATGGACGAAGCCACTCGAAAAAAGAACTACGATGGCTGGCTTGTTGCCGTGCAAAAGACCCTCACACAAGAAAGTTAAATGGCGCAAAAAAGCGTGCCCTTCATCAATCGAAGGGCACGCTTTTTGCGTATAAGGGAATTATTGAAGCGAGATATCGCCGTATTCGGATTTGATAGTGAGAACATCGCTTCCTATAGGGGAAAGCCGTTCATAGCTCGAGCCGTCATCATCGTCATCGGATTGTGTAAAGGTGCCGTAGAGGTCCGGATTGACATCGAGATCACCGTATTTGGTGAAAATTTGAATGGATAAATCATCCGAAGGCACTGAGTCTGTCAAGGCGACATCCCCATAGTCTGTAGATAGCTGTGTCATTCCCTTGCAATCGAGGGTCGTGCAGTCAATGTCACCGTATTTGAGGTCTATAGACGCCGATGTCCATTGGCAATGCGTCAAATCAATGTCGCCGTAGCTTAAATGGGCAGTGACGTTTCCAAGATTACTGTCACGGAGGTATAAATCGCCGTATTTCATCTGACAATTGAGGGCTTTTAGTGCATCCTTTGGCACATACAGCGTAATGTTGCTGCCGATATCATCAATATCTTGCGCATCGTCACCACTCAAAAGGAGGGACAGCAGCGTAGGAAGCGTATAATGAACGTAGAGCCCTTCCTTTTCGGATTCATGTAAACGAAGGGTGTCTCCGTCGATGGTGTAGGAGAATGGGTTGGTGCTGCTTTGACTGTCGATGTGATAAGCAATGTAATAGCGGTCGTCATCAGAAGCTTTAATGGTAAAATCGCAATACGTTAAATCAGCGTTGATGGTAGTAACGGTAGCGTCCAATGGCGCTTTTTCTTGGCTATAGACATGGAGATTATCAATTGTTGTATGGAGTTCGTTGCGATCGCCGGTCATAAACCCAATGCCAATGAGAACGGTGCCTATGGCACAGAGAATAAGGGCGGTGATAAGAATGATTTTGATGGATTTTTTCATGTTAAACACCTCTTTTTTGGGTAATGAGGGTAATCAGCTTGCTGAGTCCGAGGGCAATCCATTTGCACAGATAGAAGCAAAGAATGGCAATAAGAAGGGCAGTGCCGATACTAACAAGTCCGGTACCGGTAAGCATGAGCCCGGCATTCAATGTGTCGGAACAGAGAATAATGCCATGAAAAATGCTATAGCCACCCATCATAATCAGTCCATACTCTGTGACAAGGGCTGTCACCACAACAGAGCCAATAATACACAAAGCGGCAATCATAAGCCCGATACCAATACAGAGTCCGGCAAGGCCCAAAGGCGACAGCAAGAGGGCTGCCATGGCAATGCCAAAAATAGCCCATGGAGAACGATCCTTTGGCGGTGGTGCGGTCGTTTCACTGGTTCCTTGCAAAAGCGCTTGAACCAGCTCGCGAGCAACGTCCCTAGGGTTACCCAATTCTTCAATCACTTGGGCCTCATTTTCCGGCCCGGCTTCATCAAAATACTCGGTATAATAGGCCATGGCGTTTTGGTAATCATCCTTTGGTAACTTTTTAAGGTGATGGGCCAATTCGGCGAGATAGGTTTCCTTAGTCATTGAGGGGGCATCCTTTTATAATTGCATCGATGGCGTTGCTGTATTCAAGCCATTCACCTTCCAGATATTGCAAATGCGTTCGTCCCGAGTCGGTAATGGCATAATATTTACGGGCACGGTTATTGACGGTTTCTGTATAGGTGGAGAGATAGCCGTCGGACGTGAGCTTTTTCAAGATGGGGTAGAGGGTAGATTCCTTGATGGCGGCAACGGTTTTTATGGTTTGACTGATTTCGTAGCCATAGGAATCATGCTTATTAACGATGGACAAGATAAGACACTCAATTAAAAGTGCAGAGAGCGGATAGTACACGAGAAAACCTCCTTTCAAAGATGAATGGATGAAAAAATTGTATATGTAGAAATTTTATATATATCGTGTTTATATTGTATCACAGATGACAAAAATGTCAAGAGCGCATATAAAAAAACGTGCCCTTCAAAATTGAAGAGCACGCTTTCGTGGTTACTGCTCAGCTTCCGGCGGCAGTGGATTTACATAACCGTCAGGGTCGGTGATTCTGTGGCAAAGGTCGTTCATCAGCTTGTCTAAATGACTGCTGATTTCAGCGCAGGTTTTGAGATCCATTTCCATATCCGGAGTGATGGTATTCTCTTTTTTGTAGCGCAGCTGATGTTCCAGACTTGCCCAAAAGTCCATGGCGATGGTACGCAGTTGGATTTCCACGTTCATCATCTTTTTTTGATTGGTGAGGAAAATCGGTACGGCAATAATAAGGTGCAAGCTGCGGTAGCCGTTTGGCTTTGGATTTTGAATATAGTCTTTGCGCTCGATAAGGGTGACATCGTCCTGACGAAGCAAGGCTTCGGCGATTTGGTAAACGTCATCCACAAAGGAGCAAACCACACGAACCCCGGCCACGTCAAAGAGATTTTCTTCGATGGATTCAACGGTCATGGGATGACCGCGGCGTTCAAGCTTGGAGCGAATGCTTGAAGGCTCTTTGAGGCGTGACTTGATGTTTTCAATAGGGTTGCGTTCGTATTGGTAGGTAAAATCCTCGCTGATTACGTTGAACTTGGTTTCAACCTCCATCATGGCGCAACGATAAAAAGCCATCAAACGCCCAAAATCATGAAGTTGTTCGCGCACAAAAGTCAGCAAGCTTTCTTCAGCGAAGGCCTCGGAAAGGCTGTTGTCTAAAATATAATTTTTAATTTGTTGGATGTCCATGACATTACCTCCGAAGTGTTGGTTGTGGGCATAAAAAAGGGGAATCGGTCAAAGACGGATTCCCGAATAGTCGTGATATGGTGCAAAATAGAATCCCTAATGATACGTCAAAAGGCACCGGATTTATCGTATCATGGGAAACGTTTTTTTTCAAGTCCGCACCGTAATAGGGAAAAGACGCGAACAATCCTATAGAAAACAAAAAAAGAACCGATACCAAACGGTATCGGTTCAATGGACCGTCAGGGGATCGAACC
>OLPO01000472.1_pt1 | contig 32711 bp, 28 predicted proteins | sample 1672831 | NCBI WGS metagenome assembly OLPO01 (sample SAMEA3136728, study PRJEB25190) | human gut metagenome
TTAGATTTAAGCGTAAATAAGCCATTTGTCAACCACACGATTGTAGATTAGCCGATTATGGAAAATTGTTTCGTTCATTCCGTCTTATAATAATTAGGAATCGAGGGGAATATATGAATAAAATAGATTTGATCAAAGAAACGCTCTCCACTGCATGGCCTGCAGTCCTAGAAAGCTTTTTTATTTCTTTGGCTGGTATGATCGATACGATGATGGTAGCTACATTAGGTACGTATGCCGTTAGCGCAGTCGGTTTAACAATACAGCCAAAATTCATAACACTTTGCTTCTTTTTTTCTATTAATGTTGCGGTCAGTGCACTTGTCGCAAGAAGAAGAGGACAAAACAATCAAAGAAATGCAAATGAAGTACTTGTGACTGCCTTTGTAATATCTTTGATTCTCTGTGTTATATTAACAACTGTGTCACTCATATTCGCAAGTGATATCATTCGTTTTGCAGGATCTGCTGCTGATACACATGATGCTGCAGTAACATATTTCTGTGTAATTCAAGGCGGCATGATCTTCAATGTCATCTCTATGGTAATTAATGCTGCACAAAGAGGAAGTGGCAACACAAAGATTGCGATGACCACAAATATTGCTTCTTCTATCGTAAATATTATATTCAATTATTTATTGATTGGCGGTAATTTTGGATTTCCTAAACTTGGATTATTCGGTGCTGCATTCGCTACGGTATTAGGTACTGTTGTCGCATCCATTCTTTCTATTCGTTCTTTATTCAAGAAAGAAAGCTATGTATCCATTCCTTATATCTTAAAAGAAAAAATTCATCCTGTTTCTACAACATTATCCGCAATCACAAAACTTGGCAGTAACATGTTAGCTGAAAATATTGCAATGCGTGTTGGCTTCCTTGTAACTTCTTTATTAGCAGCACGCCTTGGTACAGATGCCTTTGCAGCACACAATGTTGGTATGAACTTCTTAACATTGGCTTTCTCGTTTGGCGATGGTATGCAGGTCGCTGCAGTTTCATTAATTGGGCGCTCTCTAGGTGAGAAGAATCCTGAAAAGGCAAAAACTTATGGAAATATATGTCAGTTAATTGGATTTATGATTTCACTCATTCTAGCAGTCATCTTATTCTTCTTTGGAAGAGAACTATTTGGTTTATTCTTTACACAAGAAGACATCTTAAATGATGGTGTACTCATTTCAAGATTCATTATGGTCATTGTACTCTTCCAGATTTCTCAGATTATCTTTGGTGGATGTCTGAGAGGTGCAGGAGATGTTAAATATACACTTGTTGCTTCATTAATTTCTGTAACTTTAATTCGTTCCATTGTGACGTATGCTCTTGTATCTTTGATTCCTTTAGGTCTTGCAGGTATCTGGATTGGTGTATTATCCGACCAGTTATCTCGTTTCATTCTTCTTGGAATACGTTTTAAAAAAGGAGAATGGGTACAATATCAAATCTAAAAAAGATTGCTTCACGGCAATCTTTTCTTTTACTTCTTTTGAATATCTTCCAGGATTGCCTGACAAATCATACAATCCTTTTCTGCACGGTGCGCACCTTGAATATTGATACCTAGATACTCAGCCACCGCAGTTTGTCTATGTGAAGATAATGATGGATACACTCTTCTAGTTAATAAAAGTACATCGAGATAGTTATTACTTAAGATTTCATTCGTACATACTTTTAAATTGTCATACAGGAAGTTCAAGTCAAAATTGATATTGTATCCAACAATAACTTCATTCTTTACAAACGAATAGAAATCATGAATACATTCTGAGATATCTGGTGCATTCTTTACCATTTCATTTGTAATGCCTGTTAAACCAGTAATAAAAGCAGAAATACTTTCATTTGGATGAACAAGTGTATGATATGAATCAATCAATACATTCTGTTCATACTTTAATGCTGAAATTTCTATAATTTCATTACTTTGTGGATCTAATCCTGTTGTTTCAATATCCACAACAACATATTTATCTGGAAGGCACTTGACTGCACAACCTTTTCCAATTCTTTTCACTTTTGCCATGAAACAATTATATCAGCAAACTTCCAAGAATATGAACAGCAAATGCAATCAACCATGCCAATACACATTGCCACACAACAACACCAATCGCATACTTGCTTCCAAGTTCTCGCTTGATGGAAGCAATTGCCGCAATACATGGTGTATATAACAAACAGAATACAAGTAAACAAATCACAGAAAGTACAGATAATGAAGCTGTAAAGCCAGCTGGATATAATACCTGTAAAGTAGAAACAACACTTTCCTTTGCCATCACACCAGAAATCAAAGAAGTTACAATACGCCAGTCATTCAATCCAAGCGGTGCAAAGAGAAATGCAATTCTAGAAGAAATCAATGCTAGAATACTTTGACTAGAATCTTGTACAAGATCAAAATGCAGATTAAAACTTTGTAAGAACCATACAACAACTGTTGCGATAAAGATGACAGTAAAAGCTTTTTGGATAAAGTCTTTTGCTTTTTCCCATAACAGCTGCATAACATTTTTTGCACTAGGTAAACGATAGTTTGGAAGTTCCATTACAAAAGGAACTGCTTCTCCTGGAAATAAATACTTCTTGAAAATAACCGCAACAAGAACACCAACCAGCATTCCCACAAAATACAACGCTGCCATCACAAGTCCTGCAGAATGTGGAAAGAATGCATTAGCAAAAAATGCATAGATTGGAAGTTTCGCACTGCATGACATAAATGGTGTCAATAAGATTGTCATCTTTCTATCACGTGCAGATGGAAGGGTTCTCGTTGACATGACCGCAGGTACCGTACAACCAAAACCAATTAACATAGGCACAATACTTCTGCCAGATAAACCAATCTTTCTTAACAGCTTATCCATAAAGAAAGCAACACGTGCAATATATCCACTGTCTTCCATTAAAGAAAGGAAGAAGAACAACGTCACAATAATTGGTAGAAATGATAATACAGAACCAACCCCCGCAAAGATACCATTGACAATCAAACTTTGCAGAGCTTCATTTACCTGCATCTGCTGCATCCATCCACTCACGCTTGCTGATAGTACATCAATACCTGCCTGCAATAAATCTTGCAGGAAAGCACCAATCACATTAAATGTTAAATAAAATACACAAAGCATAATACCAATAAAGCAAGGCAATGCCGTATATTTCCCTGTCAGAATACTGTCAATCTTTTCACTGCGAACTCTTTCTTTGCTTTCTTTTGGTTTTACAACCGTTAATTCACAAACTTTTTCAATGAATGAAAAACGCATATCCGCCATCGCTGCACTACGATCTAAACCAGATTCTTTTTCCATCTGTACAACGATATGTTCAATCATTTCTTTTTCATTCTGTTCCAGTTTTAACTGTTCAATGATTAATGTATCTCCTTCAATGACTTTACTGGCAGCAAAGCGCAAAGGAATATCCGCAGCTTTAGCATGATCTTCAATCAGATAACAGATGGAATGAATACAACGATGCACTGCACCACCTCTTTCATTCTCATCACAATAGTCTATCTGCTCCGGTCTTTCCTGATATTTCGCAATATGGATTGCATGACGAACAAGTTCATCAACACCTTCATTTTTTGCGGCAGAAATCGGTACAACAGGAACACCTAGTAACTGTTCCATCTGGTTTACATCAATAAATCCATGATTATTTGTCACTTCATCCATCATATTTAATGCAACAACCATTGGTGTATTCATTTCCAACAGCTGCATTGTTAAATACAGATTTCTTTCAATATTTGTTGCATCAATAATATTGATGATAGCCTTTGGTTTTTCATTCAATACAAAATTACGACTTACAATTTCTTCACTACTGTAAGGAGACATCGAATAAATACCAGGTAAATCTGTTACTCTTGTATTTTCATATCCTTTGATTGCCCCATCTTTTCGATCTACAGTAACACCAGGAAAGTTCCCAACATGTTGATTGGATCCTGTCAATTGATTAAATAAGGTTGTTTTCCCACAGTTTTGATTTCCAACCAGCGCATATGTTAAGCACACATCATCTGCTAATGGATGTTCATCTTTCTTGATGTGATACTTTCCATTCTCACCAAGTCCTGGATGTGCTGTTCTTTTCATTTTTTTGCTTTTCTGTTTGCTTTTATCAACTGTTTCTATATCAGATATTTCAATTTTTTCAGCTTCAGATAAACGAAGAGATAATTCATATCCATGGATCTTGATTTCCATAGGATCTCCCATTGGAGCGAACTTTACGACTGATACGACTACACCAGGAACCATTCCCATATCCAGGAAATGTTGTCTCAATGCACCTTCACCGCCAACACTTTGAATCGTTCCACTCTGTCCAATTTTTAAATCTTTTAATGTCATCATACATTCTTACTCCATTCGTTTACTATGATATACCATCTAACAAAGTTAGTCAGTAATAACAAACTAAAATTACAAGAATTTTAAAAGATCCCACAAAGGGGATCTTATTATGGGTTTCTTATAGTCCTGCTTCGCAAAGCTTTCTAGCTGTTTCGTCCTGTACAGTAACACCCTTTGCTTCAAGTTCAGCAATCTTTTCAGCAAACTGTGGCAAGTACTTCTTATGAGCTACGAGCATTTCATCCAGCAAGTCCTGTGCACACTTACCATGCTTTACAAGTGGGTTGATCTGGAATGCTTCTAAAGCCTTGTTATAGTTACCAGTTAAAGCAGCTTCAATGATTGTTTCTTCCATAGCCTTCATTAACTGAACCATACCTCTTACTGCTGGTTCAAAATGGCCGAATGCAAGAGGTTCTGCACCGTGTCTAGTAATTCTTGCGGATACTTCGACGATTGCATCATCTTCAATATCAGGTAATGCACCCTTGTTTTCACAAGATACAACCATTACCTTACCAGAGTTATTGTAAATAGCGTTGATAGTTTCACATGCTGCATCACTGTAGTATTTACCACCACGTTTTCCAAGAAGTTCTGGCATTTCATGTAAAGCTGGATCCTTGTAGAGTTCAAATAACTGACTTTCAACTTCCTTAACACTTTCAGCTCTTGTTTCATGTTTAGCAAAATCTTCTAATTCCTTCTTCATCATTTCTTCTGTTAAATAGTAGTAACGATGATATCCACATGGCAGGCAATCCATAGCAAGCAACTGATCTAATAAGAACTTTTCGTTCTGGATATTCTGCATGTTGCTCTTATCATCTTCCATCATCTTATAAGCAATTTCATGTGTCAGATTTTCACCTGTCTTTGCATCGAATACTTTATGGAAGTGGAAATGGTTCAATCCAGCAAATTCAAAGTTCAATTCATCTTCTGCTTTGCCAAGCATCTTTGGTTCCTGCATCATGATATTTACTGGAACATTACATAGACCAATACATCTCTTCCATCCACACTGACGGATAACTGTTTCTGTAATCATACCAGATGGGTTTGTGAAGTTAATGAGCCATGCATTTGGACATAGTTCCTTCATGTCTTCAACAATTGCCTTGATCACTGGGGCTGTTCTCAACAGCTTAAACATACCACCAGCACCGTTTGTTTCCTGGCCTAAGAAGCCATGAGATAGTGGAATTCTTTCATCCTTGATACGTGCATTTAATAAACCAACACGGAACTGTGTTGTTACGAAGTCAGCATCCTTTAATGCTTCTCTTCTATCAAGAGTTAAATGTACCTTTACATCATATCCAGATGCATCCCACATTCTTTGTGCCAATGCTCCTACGATTTCAAGTTTTTCTTTTCCATCTTCAATATCAACCAGCCAAATTTCACGAATTGGAAGCGTATCATAACGCTTGATAAATCCCTGCATTAATTCTGGTGTGTAAGATGATCCACCACCAATTGTAACGATTTTTACACCTTTTGTTTCACTCATTTTAGTTTTCTCCTTTAACTGTTTACAGAATAACACGGATAAAAAAAATGAAAATACATTGCCCACAAAGTGGCAGTTTGTTCCGAAACTTTTCTACATTTTTACAATTTATTTCGGAATTTTATTCCAACTTTGCTATAATAGATGCATGACATTACAAGAACAATTAAAAGAAAAAAATAACTTTACAGAAAACGAAAAAATTATCGCAGATTATATCCTTTCACATAAAGATGATGTACTACAAATGTCCATTCAATCTCTAGCATTAAAAACATTTACTTCAACAAGTGCAATCATGAGATTATGCACTCGATTAAATCTAGTCGGATTTAAAGACTTCAAGTTCCGTTTTTCACAAGAACTTCTCCGCGCAAATACAGACTATAATGACGTAGATCCAAACTTTCCATTTTCTAAAAATGACAGTATTCCAGAAATCTCTCAACAGTTAAAGAAGCTAACGATTCAGACACTTCAGGAAACACAGAAAATGCTTTCTACACAAGACATGAAGAAAGCATGTATTATGATGAAAAATGCAAAACACGTTGCATTGTTTGGAGTTGGTGATGCGTATCTTGCAGGTTTAGCATTCCAGGCAAGTATGACACGTACTGGAACAAATTATATTGTTACTCCTGTTTATGGTGAACAAGGACATTTAGCTAAAACATTACATCCAGATGATTGTGCATTATTGCTTTCCTATTCTGGTTCTACTCAAAGTACAATTGATAATGCAAAATCATTAAAAAAGAGAAAAATACCTACAATCTGCATTACCGCAAATGCAAGCAGTGAACTCGCTAAAATATGTGATATTTCATTATTTCTACCCGCAAAAGAAGATAAAGGACATCGAATTGCGGCATTCTTCTCACGTGCAAGTATGGAATACTATTTAAATGTTATGTATTCTTATTTATACGTATTAGACTACGATAAACATATAAAAGAAACGATTGACTGATCGTTCCTTTTTTTATTTCCATTCAATTTGTTTTAATTGTGCAACAATCTTTCGATCAGCTTCCAGCCAATCTAAAGTATCAAGTGTTTGTTTTGTAATCCACGTGCCAGCTTCTGCTTCTTTCATAATCAGATGACCATCTACAATCGAACACCAGTAGCCAGACATCACTAAGTGAAAGGATGAATATGTGTGCTCAATCGTACATAGTTTTTCTTCAACACATACTTCCGTATCGAACTCTTCAAGAATTTCTCTCTTTAAAGCTTCTTGTTCACTTTCACCACTTTCAATTTTTCCGCCAGGAAATTCCCATCCATCTTTCATTTCACCATAGCCACGCTGCGAAGCATAGATTCTATGATTTTCATCATATATTAAAGCACATACAACATGTATTGTTTTCATCATCAGTTCATCCTTGTGAGACCAAAATCATACTGCAGATAGTCTGGAAGTACTTCTTCCATTTCAATATCAAATAAGTATGTCTGATTCTTTTCCTGTTTTCTAGGATTTGTCAGTTTCCCCTTTCCAACATATGTAAATGGTAATACCATTCCATTTTCTGAAGTTACTTTTCTTACAAATACATAAGCAAATTCACTATCTCTTAAGTTTTCATATTCTTTTTGAGAAACATGATTCATACTTTCCCATTGAAATACAGACGGTGAAAGAAACTTATCCATATAATTCTTTCTCTCTTCTACACTTGCATCTTTCTTTAAAGAAGCAAATATCACAACTGTCTTACCGTAAATATATGTACCTTTCTGATTAGACTTTGGATCTTTCAATAATTTTCTTTGTACCTGATCCATACGATAGTTATTGAATGTAATGAATGGTTCATTGACCTGATACTGTTCCGCTTCATACTTTGTTAAGCCATAGGCAATTAAATCATTCACATGTTCTTTCAATTCAGGATCGAATGCAACATTCAATGAACAATATCCATCTTCATCTTTGTTCAACGCACCTTCTTTGATCATAAATTTTATGACATGCTCAAAGACTTCTAGATCACATGAAAGTATATTCTGCATCTCTCTTACATGCATTTTCTTTTCCATTAACAGTGATACGACCTGATATTCATATGGACGAACAAGTGGCAATAGATTTGATAAATATTGTAAGAATGTAATCTGCTCATCTGAAAAGACTGGAAGATTACTTTCCTGCATTTCTTTCAAGAAAAGATAATAACAGCTTGCTTTCTTGCCCTCATATTTTATATTCATGAATTTCATAATATCTGGAGCACAGTCATTATTTAAATAATCCATGTGTGTTGGATAAAACTCACAGTTAATATATGTTTTAAAATTGAGATAATCCTGTTTCAAATACTGTTTACTGTTGAAATTCTCATTTTCAAGATATGTAATAATTTCATTTTGACTCTCATGGTCCAATTCAATTCTGACACCATACTGATACAAATCCAGACAAGAAAAATTATCTTTGACCATATCCATCATGAGACGTTTCTCTAATACGAGATTTTTCGATAAGCTGCCAAGTGCTAAAGCAATCTGTACACTTCTCTTATAGCTGTTTCCAATAAAGTCCAATATCGTCACAAATGATTTATTCGCATACTTACGTAAACCTCTGCCTAACTGTTGAATAAATACAGTGGAAGATTCCGTTGGGCGTAAGAAAAGCACCATATTCACACCAGGAATATCCACACCTTCATTCAAAATATCTACAGAACATAAGATTTCCAGTTCTTTATCATCACTTTGTAAATCATCATATGCACGTATTCTTTCACCAACACTGTTGTTTCCCGTTAAATACGTTGCGTGATATCCTTGTTGTTGAAAAGCTTCAGCCATCATTCTTGCATGTGTTTGATTTCTACAAAACACAAGTGCTTTTAACTTTCCATCTATTCTATGCTTTTCAATCTCATCACAAATAAACTTACAATGCGGTGCATCAACAATCTGTGCAAGCATTTGATGTTCCTGTTTTTTTGATAGATCATAATCTACTAAAGTATCTCGGATGCCATAATAATGAAATGGAACAACAAGATCATTGATAATTGCATCGCGCAGTCTTAACTCATATGGCACATTCTGGTCAAACAACGAAAACACATCCTGGTTATCAAGTCTTTCTGGCGTCGCAGTCAAACCAAGCATAAATTCCGGTTCAAAGTATGAAATGATTTTTTGATAGCTTTCAGCTACGGCATGATGACATTCATCAATTACAATATAATCAAATGTATCCTTAGAAAACAGTTCCAGATTATTTGCCATCGTAATATTTGTCGCAAATACAAAATCTGCATTGATTTCTTTACTGTCTCCTGTATACATGCCATATGTCTTTTGATTTCCAAATACTTTTTGAAATGATTCTCTCGCTTTAGATAGAATCGAACTCTCATGTACGATATACAACAATCTATCAGGATTAAAATTTAAAGCATCAAAAGCAGAAAGATACGTCTTTCCACTTCCTGCACTACAGACAGTCATTGCACGGTGCACACCCATCGCACGATAGCGATTCAATTCTTTCAGTGCATTCTTCTGCATATAGTTTGGTTTGATTTCACTTTGTATGACATCATAATCCATATCCCATCTTTCAATGGCATAATTTAATTTTCTAGCATATTTCTGAATTCCATCACTTGTTAATGCATTTGTTTTATTCCAAAGATAATTAAATTCATGCATCACTTCCTGATACAAGCAGCCATGTATTGTATCTTTCATTAACAGATCCCATTCAATATTTTTCAATAACGCAAACCGTGTAATATTCGAAGATCCAACAATGATATCTACATCCTCACCATATGTAAAAACATATTCTTTAGAATGAAATCCTTTTGTTTCATATGCTTCGCTCATAAAGCATGCATCATCTAAATGGCATTCAAAATTATCATAGGTATTTGCCAGATTTAAAAAAAGCTGTAGAGATTCAATATCTGTAAAATTCTGATATGTTGAAGTAATCAGTTTTCCTTTACACCCTCTTTGGATTGCAGATTCCAATTCCTTATATAACAAAACAAGGCCTGCTTTTTTAATAAAACTCACGGAAAAAACAAACGAATCACATCGCTTCAAATTATCTTTGATTTGATTCAAAAATGTTATTTCTGAAGTATTTGTCAAAAAAGAATTCATAAATTTATTTTAGCAGCATTTCACTTCCACGACCAGATCATAAAAAAGCAGGAACACGTATCATTCCTGCTCATCTGATTCACCACTCTTCTTCGTCTACTTCATTTTCGCATTTGATTTTTTCTCTTTCATATGTTTTTGGATCATATGAAATATCTTTTCTTCTACAGTATTCTTCACTTGTTTCTAAACGATTCACTTCTGGATCATATACATAAGCATGGGTTGATAGTACAGACGTTTCATTATCACAATATTTTGTATTGCATCTCGCAATTGTTTTATCAATTTCTTCATAATCTTTTCTAGAAGATAAAGAATATGCTATCAATTCATGAATCGACGCCGGAATCAAAATAAAACCCTCTGGAAAGATTTCCAACAGTTCAGGGATCGTTTCTGGATAGAACAATACGGCAGCACCATTTAAGAATTGATCATTTGTTACCATCACAACTTTTGGATGATTTTCTTCAGAAGGAAAGTAATCATCACGAATTCTTGCAGGATAGTTCTTTTTACAGCTATTCATAGCATCTTTTTCAAACTGTTCTAAAGATACACCAAACTTCTTTATCATTTCATTTGTAACAACAGCACTATTCAACTGTCCATTGTGATTCGATATTTCAATCTGATATGTCAAAATCAGATCACACATTCTTCGATGTGGATAGTTCTGTAACGTACAACCATCATTTTTATGATGTCTCACACGCATAAACAATTTATCTTTCACAATATCATAGTTTGTTAACCAATCCGGCACTTGCATATGTGTGTTTTCAACAATGACATCTTTGATCATTTCAACAATCGAAGCAATTGTTTCACCCTGCTGGTATTTTCTGTAACAGTCACTTAAATTCACACGCACCATTGTGGGAACATGTTCCAGTTTCACACCAATACTTTCGTATGTTTCTCCCACTTTTTCCACGCGATCAATACGAATGGTTCCTTTTCTGAATTCCACAGGCAATACATACTTTAATCTTTCTTTCACAGTATCTTTAAACAGTTCATAACTTTTCATATCTACCTCCTAGAGTCATGTCTCTCTAAAAGTAATATTCACAACTTTTTTCATAATTCCCTAAAAAAAGTTAAGATTTCAATAAAAAGATATGCATTAAAATAAAAACACAGGAGGATACATCATGCACACATATCTATGGATCATTCAACAGGCAATTCTTTTCTTTCCACTACTAGCATTCTTCATCACAATTCCATACATGTTATATAACTATCACAAGTATGGAAGTATCATCGCTATCAGGACATTATTTATATATTCATTTGTATTGTATTTACTGTGTGCTTTCTTTCTTGTCATTCTTCCTTTACCAGACAAAAATCAAGTCGCAATGATGACTTCAAGTAGAGTACAATTCATTCCATTTACATTTATCAAAGACATCATCAAAGAAGCAAAGCATCTTCATGGTATTTCTATCATTCTTCACAATAAAGCTATCTATCAGTTTCTGTTCAATATTCTAATGCTGATACCATTCGGCATGTTTCTACACTATTATTTTGCATGTAATCTAAAAAGAACAATTCTCTTTTCGTTTCTATTATCATTGTTTTTTGAAATTACACAGCTCACTGGAATCTTCTTCATTTATCCAAGAGGCTATCGATTGTTTGATGTAGATGATCTATTGGCAAATACACTTGGTGGTTTCCTTGGCTATGCTTGTGTCATTCCTTTGAAAAATGTATTACCTTCAAAAAACACAATGGATGAAATGAGTTTTACAAAAGGAAAGAAAATAACACTTTCCAAATGGATGACTTCTGTTATTTTAGATTCTTTCTGCTGTATTTTCATTACAGGATTTACATCCATTGTATTATCAATCATTCATGTCGAAATACATGTCATCTTGATCTATTTTGTTATATATGCGCTATGGAACTGCATTCGAAATGGAGAAACATTTGGCAAGAAATTCACACATATGCAGATTGTAGATGCATCTAGCAAAGATGCAAAGTGGTATCAATTCTTGATTCGCTATGGTGCGTTATATCTATATTTCTATATTCCAGATGTATTACGTTTTCTTTTTCAAGATGCCCTTCTTTTACAGATTGTATGTATACTTCTTCTATTTATATGGTTTGTTGTATCTTTGTTTCGCATTTCAATGCAGAAACCTTTGTTGTATGAACGAATTTCCCACACAAAAATCATCAGTACAATTCAAAAAAATGACAGGTGAAAAAACCTGTCATTTCGCTTATTTTCCAGGGAAATAATTATTTACACTCTTTCATCCATGCAATCAGTTCATCCACTTCTTCCTCTGTTGTTGCCCAGGAAGTTGCTAAACGAATGAGTGTATGTGTATCATCTGTTTTTGCCCAGAAGCTTGTAGAAACCTTTTCCTGAAATTTCTTTAATACTACATCTTCAAAATTAATAAAAAGCTGATTTGTATATGTAGGCATATAAACTTCATAGCCATGTTCCGCAAATGCATCTGTAATCTTCTTAGAAAACTCTACAGCTTTTCTTCCAGCTTTTAAATACAGATCATTTGTAAACATTTCATCAAACTGGATTCCTGTCAATCTACCTTTGGCAAGTAATGCACCACCTTGCTTGATTGTCGTAAAGAAACAAGGAATCAGATTCTGATCAGGAATGACTACTGCTTCTCCAAACAATGTTCCACACTTTGTACCGCCAATATAGAAAGCATCTGTATATTTAGCAAGATCCTTCAAAGACACATCATTATCATTTGATCCTAATGCATATGCCAGTCTAGCACCATCTACATACAGATATAAATGATATGTATCACATACTTTTCGCAATGCTTCCAATTCCTTCTTAGAATACAATGTACCATATTCTGTAGGCTGAGAAATATAGATCATACCAGGTTGTACCATATGTGGATATGTCTCATCACCAAAGAAAGTTTCCATGTAAGATGCAACACTGGAAGCTTCCAGCTTGCCAAGCTTGCCAGGAATCGTAATTACTTTATGTCCTGTTGTTTCAATCGCACCAGCTTCATGCACCGCAACATGACCACTTTCACAGGCAATCACACCTTGATAGTTACGAAGCAATGCTTTAATGACAGTCTGGTTTGCCTGTGTCCCACCAACAAGAAATTCTACTTCTCCATTTTTACATCCACAAGCTTCTTTAATTTTTTCCTTTGCTGAAAGTGAATACTGATCTTGTCCATACCCAACTGTACCTTCCATATTTGTTGCTACAAAACGATCCATAATGGATGGCAAACATCCCTGCATATAATCACACGCAAAATTCAAGCTCATAAAAAAACTCCATTTCTAATAATACAGAATATTATCTTACAAATTCATCAAAAAGGAAGCTTATTTGCTTCCTTCCAAGATTTCTTTCATACATTGAATAAAATATTCATTATTTTCCTGCGTAGATACAGAAACACGATCCATCATATGTGTAGAAATGTGAATTCCCTTTTCAATCAACTGATCACGTACTTCATCATAATCCATATGTGGCTCAAAAAGAATGAAGTTTGTCTGTGTCGGATAAACATCACAACCAAGTTTTCTCAGTTCTTCTTCAATGTATCTAGCACCAGCAACAATCTTTTCTTTCTTCACTTTTTACAAGCTGATGAGAAACAATATCTGCAGCACCAGAGTCAATAGAAACAACACATGTTGAAAAATCCATCGCTGAAATATTAAATGTATATTCATCTAAATATTCATCTATAGCATGCAATACATCTTGGCGTAGCCAACAAGATTTCCATCTGCATCTAAGTAACAGAATGGTGCCATAGATTGTCCTGTTGCTACCTGAATTACTTCTTCACTTCCGTCAGTACTTTTACTAGAAGAAGCAGTAGAAGATGAACATGCACTTAATGTTGCTGAACACATTACATCAGCCAATAAACTTTTCATCACTTTTGTTTTCACACCAATTTTTCCTGTACCTTTATGTGTACCTGACATCAGTTATTACTGATAGGAAGAGTTTAGTATTACATTCGTATAATTACAAATATATGATAATTATACGAATTATAAGTAATTATTTATGAGATGATTTATGTCAACACAAAGCAAATATGTATCTGCACTATATCAAACAAGAAGTTTTCCTAAAGCCGCAAAGCTTTTATATATTTCTCAACCTGCTTTAAGTAAAGTGTCAATCTCAAAGACTTTGAACAGCTGCCATATATTTCATTACGTCCAGACAGTGATCTGTATTCAAGAAGTGCAACGATTTTTCATCATTATGATGCAGAAGCAAATTATGCCATGTATGTAGATCAAATGATTACAGAATACTTCATGACAAAAAATGGATATGGATATTCAATCATTCGTGATGGAACAGTCAATATTGTTCCAGAAGATAAGAATATACATGATCCATCTGTACTGTATTTCATCCTGGATGATTCTCTAGCAATCAGAGATTTAAATTTCTATTATCGTGACAAAGAATATCTCAATGCTTCTACAAAGCATTTTCTAAAGCAGTTTGATTAATCATCCATATGTTCTGCAACCCATTGTGCATGGGAACATAAACGTGTAACTTCTGATGTTCTTTCTTCTCCAGGGAAGCAAATCAATCCACCTTTTCCTCTTTCGCGCGCTAAAGCCATAATATCTGCACAGTCCTGAACAAAGTCAGCAGCCCTTGGTTTAATAATAACTTTAAATGGAATGATATATAAAGGAATATCATATTCTTTTGTATCTTCTTTCGCTTTCCATTCAATATGAGGCAATATCATTGCCATATCAAATTCATGCTGATGTTCATATAAATCCATATACGGAATACGAATAAAGATAACTTTATCTGAAATTCCTTCCTGTGCTGCGAATATATTTAAGTGGCCTGCTAAAAATCCAGATGCAAATCCTTCTCCACAACTCACTGCGATACGATGCTGTTTCATAATCATGCCTCCTGCTACCATTAGTTTATTCAAAAAACAAACAAATGAAAAGTATTTCTTTTCTTCACATTGCATTGTGCTACAATGCAGTTAAAGTGAGGCTTTAACCTATGTTAAAAGACTATATGTATAATGGCAAAGAAACTTTTCATATACGCAAAGTTTCTACAAATGAAACTTCGCATTGTTTATCAAAAGAAGATGCCGAAAAAAAGATGGCTGAAAATGAGAAGAAATTAGATACACTTCAGCAAAAATTATATGCAGATAAAAAGGAAGGATTGATCGTTGTATTCCAGGCAATGGATGCAGCTGGAAAAGATGGTACCATCGCTCATGTTTTGCAATGCCTTTCTCCACATGGTGTGTATGAAGCTGCTTTCAAAGCACCTTCTTCTACAGAACTTGCTCATGATTTTTTATGGAGAATTGCTCAGCAGGTACCAGCCAAAGGTGAAATTGCAATCTTTAACCGTTCCCACTATGAAGATGTACTGATTGGAAAAGTCAAAGAGCTTTACAAATCACAGGCACATGCAAAACGCATCAAAGAAAGTGAAATCATTGAGCGACGCTATCAAGACATCAAACACTTTGAAGAATACCTCTATCAGAATAACGTTAGAATCGTAAAAATCTTCCTACATGTTTCCAAGAAGGAGCAGGCAAAACGCTTTCTGGCAAGAATTGAAGAACCAGAAAAGAACTGGAAGTTCTCAAGTGGAGATGTGGAAGAAAGACAATACTGGGATGCATATCAAGATGCATTTGAAGATGCTATCAATGAAACTTCGACAAAACACTGTCCATGGTACGTTGTACCCGCAGATAATAAATGGTATATGCGATATATTGTATCTGAAATTATTCTGCATACATTAGAAGACATGGATCCACAATATCCAATTGTTACAGAAGAAAGAAAACAGAATTTCGCACAATTAAAAGAACAGTTAGAAAAAGAAATCTCTGAAGAATGAGATTTCTTTTTGTGTGTCCAGAAAAAAAGAACATGCACGTTGCATGTTCTTTTCATTCATTACTTGTTTTCAGCATCAATTGTATTAGCAGCTGTTCTACCAGAAACGAAGATTTCAACGATAGCGTTACCACCAAGTCTATTACCACCATGGATACCGCCAGTAACTTCACCAGCAGCATAGAGACCTTCAATAACATTACCCTTTTCATCTAATACGTGACGGTCAGTATCAACTGTCAAACCACCCATTGTATGGTGTGTAGATGGAGCCATGACACGGATACGTAATAACTGTCCTTCTAAGGAGTAGTTACCCTTTTCATCCACTGTACCAACTGGAACTGTAGACTGATGCTTTGCTACACCATCACTTGGCTGTTCACCAGCTAAGATAGACTTATCATAAGCTTCAATTGTCTTATAGATATCTTCTGGCTTAGCCTTCATTCCATACTTATCAAGAACCTTCTGAATTTCTTCAGCACTCTTTACATAGTAAACTCTGCCTTCAACATCATCATGAGAGATTTCAACAGGCTTATTACCTTCATACTTATCATATGGATATGGGAATGTAATAGCTGTATCTGCATTTGTGAATTCAAGGAATACACCCTGTGCACCTTCAGCAGAAATACCATTCTGGAATTCGCCTAATGAAAGAACGTCACGTTCAGCAGATTCATCAACGAATCTCTTACCTGTTGTTGGGTTAATATAAACACCATACAAACCATTACCAAATGCCAAGTCACCATTATCTACCCAAGAAATAGGCATCATCTGTGTATAACCTAGACCAGTTGTAGCTGCGCCAACATCTTCACCCATCTTGATACCATCACCAACAAGAGAAGATCTGTTTGTTGTCTGTGTTGTCTTTGTGATGTAAGAAGAATCCCAGTATTCATTTGTATCCATTACCTGTTCGATATTAGATGCAAAACCACCAGTAGCCATGATAACGCCCTTCTTAGCCTTCATCGTTACTTCTGTACCATCATACATCTTAGCCTTGACACCAGTTACCTTGCCATTGTCAACAATTAAGCTTTCAGCTTTTGTACGAGTCATGATCTTGTTATCCTTTGCAGTCTTGGATGTATTGAGGATTGTATTTTCTGTTGTAGCGAAATATGTTCCCCAGTTACCAGCTGCTTCTGGTGTACCATCACCATCAAGGTCACCGCCAAGGTTAACGTTTTCTCTATACCATAGTGCACCAATTAATGTAATTGTGATTGCATCATTGAACTTTGCACCCTGATCTTCTAACCAAGTCTTGAGTTCAGTACCTTCTGTACAGAACTGCTTCACAAGATCAAAATCACCATAGATCCAGCTCTTCTTATCATGAGACTGTCTTAATCCACCATAGTATGTCTGGAAGATATGCAAATTAACTGTAGAGAACAATGTTAAATCTGTTTCCTTTGCACCTGCAGCAATCTTCTTATCAGCCCAGTCAACATATGCCTGGATTTCTTTCTTTAATGCCTTTAATGTTTCTAAGTATTCTGGATGTACACCAGCTTTACTTACTTCATCGATTTCACCAGGAACATATTCCTTATCCTTGAAGTAATCTTCATCAAATGCATCTTCATTCCAGTTAAGAATTGTCTTTAATGTAGAGAGCTGCCCCTGTGCAGCCTTTACCTTGTCATATGTTTTTCCATCATAATCCCACTTTGCACTTGTAGCATCTGGATTTGCTGGGTCCCATACGAGGTAGTTCATAACAGCCTGGAACTGACCACCTGAAACTAATGTGTTACCACCAACTTCAGCATTTTCTTCTAATACAGCAACACTGTCACCATTCTGTGCAGCCTGTGCAGCAGCACCCATACCAGCACCACCAGCGCCAACAACTACTACATCATATTCGCCTTCAATTGGATCTTGTGCTTCATGAACAACTGTGTTGCTTGCAAAACCATCTAAATCACTTGCTTTTGCCTGTTCAGCTGCATTTGTTAAAGCATCCTTGAATGCCTTAGATGTAAAAGTAGCACCAGATACAACATCAATACCAGAACCATTTGCTTCCTTTGCATCTTCTGTCAGGATGTCATAAGCAACAGTACCAACATGTGCTGTTTCCTTGCTATCTGTTACTTCGATGTCTTCAATACCATCCTTAGAGAATGTAACACCAAGTGTAACAGGACCATTGTAACCTTCTGCAGTACCTGTGTATGTACCAGCTTCATAAGTTACAGGAACATTTTCGTGTGGTGCACTTGATCCCATAGAATCAGCATCTACACCAGCACTCTTTAAAGCTTCTTTTGTTGCGTTGATAATTGCATCAGATGTAATTGTTGCACCAGATACAGTTTCAACATTAGGTGTTTGTGCATCCACGATTGCTGCAGGAATTTTTTCCAATGCAGGATCTGCAATGCCTTCTGTTTCTTGCTGGTCTGTAACCTTAACGCTCTTGATTTCGTTGTTTTCATAAACAACTTCAACAGTTACATCACCATTTTTACCTTCGGCAGTACCAGTAAAAGTATTGCCAGAGCCTTCTTTACCAGAACATCCAGTAACAAGGCCGAGAGCTAATGAAGCTGCAAGCAGGCTTGCACCGCTCACTTTTTCGAACTTTTTGTAGTCCATGTTTTCCCCCTTTTATCGAGATTGTAATTTGTGAAAAATCTCATATAATAATTTAAAACCCTGTATCTGCTACAGAGTCAAGTGCTTATGATAGCGTTTTCATGCACATTCAGGAGGAAATATGAAGATCAATGAATTGTCAAAACTCACCGCAATTAATACAGAAACGATCCGTATGTATCGAAATCTTGGATTTTTACATCCTGAAAAACTAGAAAATGGATACTATGATTACTCCATGCAAGACTATGCATCTATCATTCATTTAAAGAAACTGCGTGCTTTTGATTTTTCTTTGCAGGATATCCATAAATCTGAACATAATGACTCTTTTGATGATTATCTAAAAAGATTTCAAAATGCTGAAATGGAACTCATAAAAGAAATTGAAAGCATCAAGCAAAAAATTGACTTCATTCATTTTGAAATGGAACATGTTTTATCAACAATATCTACCTATGATGCAAATGTATCTTTAAACCAATCTGTTGATACTAAGATTGATATCTACCCGCCATTCAAAAAGAATCAACTTGTTGATCCTACTACATATAGTAACTATTTTCTTTATACAACAACACCAATCTTCATTTCAAAAGACATACTAAATGGAGATATCAAAGATGAAATCATTGAAACAAATGTTGGTATTGGCACATATCTTTCTATCTATCAGAAAATGCATGTTGAAATCCCAGATAATGCAATTACAATTCCGAATGGTTTATGTATTACACAGATCGTATATATGAAAGATCTCACACATATCAATATTTTAGATATTGCACCAATGATAAACTATGCTAAGAAACTAAACAAAAAATTCATTTCAGATACAACAGGGTATCTTGTTGGAGTTACATATGAAGATAAGGATCCTGTCTATATCATGCGTATTCGTGCATGTATTGAAACAAATGATGTGATCAGCAGTACAAGAATCCGTTAATTTATACTAACTCCTTCAGATTTTCTGTCTGTATTTCTTTCTTTTATAGTATACTTAACCGGTATATTTTAAGGAGGAATCATGGCAAATAGAAGTTATAAAAGCATATTGCATAATAAAAAAGAATTGCATGAAGATCATTCCACGCATGTGGAAGAAATAAAAGAAGAACAAGCAACGGAAGCTGCAGATACAACTGTTGAAAAAATTTCTGAAGAAAAAAATGTAGAAGAAACAAAAGAAGAACAGGAAACAGAAGCTGCAGATACAACTGCAGAAAAAGTTTCTGAAGAAAAACCTGCAGAAAAGAAATGCTTCTTTTCCTTTCTTAAACCAGGTGAAAATAGAAAGAAAGTTCCATTTATTCTTTTCTCTTTCCTTTCTTTATCTATCACAATGTTGATTTCTGAATTCATCTTTAAAGTCATTGAGTTTGGATTCACATTGGATTTATCAGTTCTAAGAATCACATTATTCTCCTTTGGATTTGCGGGAATACTTGCGACAATCTTATCTTTTTTCCCATTGAAAGTATCTCGCATTCTCAATACTGTTTTCTGTTTTATCTTGCCAGTCTATGCATTATTCCAGATTGGCATTCATAACATGATGCATTCCTATGCAACACTCAAAACAGCTGGTGGTCTAGCTGGTGCAATGGTCTCATATGTACTTCAATATATTCGCCAGATGCCTCCACTGTACTGGCTCATGATTTTGATCCCACTTTCCTATGTCTTGATTCAAAGAAAATTCTTCGAACTATACCAATCGAAAAACTACAAGAATACAATTCTTGTCCTTGTCAGTGCATTAGCATTAGATGAATGTGGTTTATTACTCACATCTGTATATGGAGACTGGGAACAGTACACATACCCAACATTCCAGGAACGTGCAGTTCGTGAATATGGTATTGAAAGATTCCTGCTCAGAGATATCGCAACGATTTTCACAGAAAAAGAAGCAACATTACAAGAAGAACAACAATACACAAAAGTTGACAGCACACGAAAAATTGACGATGCAAAGTGGCAAGAATTATCAGATGCAGATGATAATGAAACACGCAAAAAAGTAGACAGCTACTTAATGAATCAAAATATTGAAGGTTACAATGAAAAAACGGGTTTATTAGATGGCAAGAATTTAATCTATGTCATGATTGAAGCCTATGACTATATTGGTATGGATAAAGTATTAACTCCTACTCTCTATAAAATGATGACACAAGGCTGGAACTTCTCACATCACTACACACCTAAATTTGATACAGGAACTTCTGATTCAGAAATCATTTCGGAAACATCTCTTGTTCCTCGAAGAGATACAAACGTATATGCAGAGTTTGCGGATAATACATGGACAAATTCCATCTTCTCTTTGTTTAACGCTGCAGGATATTCTACACATGCCTATCATAACTGGTCCGATGAATTCTATCCTCGTAAAGAAATGATGAAAAGTCTAGGATGTGAAGATTATGAAGACTGGACAGATTTCAAAAAAGAATATGGTGAAGATATCACAATTCCTGGATGGCAGTCTGATTATGACTTATTCAGATTCACTACAGATAAATTTATCAATGAAGATAAGTTTATGACAATGTATATTACATCTTCAACACATTTCCCATATAACACAAACTGGGATGTTTTAGGAAATAAATACTTAGATGAGATCAACAAAGTTCATCCAGATTATCCAGAAGATGTAAAACATTATATTTCAAAGGCTATGGAACTAGATAAAGGTATGGAATACCTTCTAGAAACTTTAGAAGAAGCTGGAAAACTAGATAATACCGCAATCGTATTCTTCGCGGATCATCATCCATTGAATATGGATTTGAATCATCTCTATGACTGCACACCAGCAATTGATGATGATGGTACAACCATTGATCGAAGTGAAGGGATGAATGAATTCCGTTCCCCTCTTGTCATCTATTGTCCATCTATTCTAGGAGACGAAACATTCACTGACGTTACAAGTACATATGATATTTTACCAACAGTATTAAATCTTTATAACTTGAACTATGATCCTCGCTTTTATCTTGGTACTGATTACTTCTCACAGCAGGAATCCATCGTTTATTTTCCAGATGGTGACTGGACAACAAACAAAGGAACATACTATGCCGCAACAAATGAATTTGTACCTGCAGATGAGAGTGTAAGTGTTGATGATTCCTACATCACAAATAACACTGCCAGAGTCAACAATGCATTCAATATTTCATTGATGATCTATCAGACAGATTATTTCAAGTATCGTTCTGAAATCACAACACCTGATTCTTCTTTAAAAAACTTCATGATCGTTCAAGATCCTGAAACAGGAGAATCCATTCAGGTAGAAGCTACCGCAACACCTGAAACAAGTGAATAGTTAAAAAATGGTTGAACCAATTTGTTCAACCATTTTTATATTTATCTAGCACGTTTCCAAGTTGACTTGGAGAACAAGATAAGAATTGGCATGATTTCAAGTCTACCTGCCAACATATCAAATGTCAGTATGATCTTAGAAAACATTGAGAAAGATGCAAAGTTACTGACTGGCCCTACAAGAGATAAACCAGGACCAATATTATTGACTGTTGCCATAACTGCAGAGAAATTTGTTTCAAAGTCAAATCCATCTACAGAGATCAAAAATGTAGAAGCCATAATCAAGAATACATACACAATCAAATAGGATGAAATATTATTTACAATACTTTCAGGCATGGGACGGTTGTTATATTCAATGACTCTTACTTCACTTGGATGCAAGAACTTATGTACATTTCTCCTTAATGTCTTCCACAAGATAACAAGACGAACCTGTTTAAATCCACCACCAGTACTGCCAGCACATGCGCCAGCAAACATGCATAATAAAACAATCGTATGTGCCATTGCCGGCCATTGGTTATAGTCTGTTGTTGCATATCCGGTCGTTGAAATAATCGTTCCAACCGTAAACGCTGCATCTCTTAAGCAATCACCATATTGTTTATAGAATGGTAATGCCGTAGCAAACAAACCAACAATTGCCAAGAAAACAACGGAAATAAAACAGATAAATTCTTCATCTTTTAATGCTTCTTTTGCTTTTCCTGTCAAAATCAAGAAATAAACAGAGAAGTTAACAGAAAATAACAACATGAATACTGTAGTGATATTGATTGCTGCATGGCTGTAAGAAGCCATAGAATCTGCTTTCACACCAAATCCACCAGTACCAGCTGTACCAAAAGCAATACATACCGCATCAAACACAGGCATTTTACCAATAACAATCAATAACAACACATCAATAACTGTCAATGCCGCATAGATACTATAAGTGATTTTGGCAGTATCTTTCATCTTTGGAACAATTTTTCCAGAAGCTGGTCCAGGAGATTCTGCGCGCATGATATGCATTGTAAATCCACCATTCTTGCCGCCAACAGAAACGATTGCAAGCAAGAATACAAGAATTCCCATACCACCAACCCAGTGGCTGAATGATCTCCAGAACAGCAAGCTATATGACATCTCTTCTACATTTAGAAGAATCGATGAACCAGTTGTTGTAAATCCAGATACCATTTCAAACATTGCATCTACAAAGTGAGGAATTTCATTTGAGAATACAAATGGAAGACATCCAATTGCACTCATAACGATCCATGTTAAACCTGTTGTTACAAGTCCTTCACGAGCAAAGAAATGACCTCTTTGATAATTCTTTGTGATGATGAACAGCAATCCAACACACAAGAACAGAATGGCATACGTTACACAAAATCCATACAACGCATTCCATTCTTGCTGATACAATGCAATTCCAACAGATGGAACCATTAAAGCTGCTTCAATCAACAAAATGTAAGAAATAATACGTAATACAAATTTAAAATTCATATGATTCAATCCTCAAAAATATCATTGATTTGATGAATTGTCGTTGTTTCATCAGAAAGAATGACAATAATATCTCCCTTTTCTAATGTAGAATCACCATTAGGAATCTGGAACAAATTACCTCTAGCAATAGAATTGATCAAGATATTCTTTTTGATATGAAGATCTTTTAAAGGAATTCCTAAATGTTTTGTTGTTTCATCAACACGGAATTCAGATGCATCAACGCGATCTTCTGCAATTCTATGAATCGTTAAAGCAGCTCCCTGTTTATTCTGAATTGCACGCACATAACGAACAATATGCATTGATACAAGATCCTTTGGAGAAATCACAGAACCAAGATCCAATAAATCTGTCAATGCATTGATTCTTCCTCTTCCAAGCTTTGTAACGACAGTAGGAATCTTCTTCTGTCTTGCCATAATCGAAGAAACCATATTGATTTCATCAATACCTGTTAATGATACAAAAGCATCATAATCTTCAAGATCTTCACTGTCTAATACAGAATGATCCGAAGCATCACCATGAATGATCGTAGCTTTTGGGAGCAATCCAGCAAGCATTGTGCAAGTTTCTTCATCCTGTTCAATGATTGTTGAACGAATGCCAGATTCTTCAAGACTCTTTGCAAGATAATACGCAATTCTGCTTCCTCCAGCAATCAATACATGTCCAACAGGTTTCTTTACAACACCAATATTATTTAATAATGCATGTAATTCCTGATCTGTACCTGTGATATATAAACGATCATTTTCTTTTAATACTGTATTACCATCTGGCAATATGATTTTGCCATCTCTTAAGATTGCAGAAATCAATACCTGTGCCTGTACACGTTTATGTAAGTCTGCCAGTCTGATATCCTTGATTCTAGAAGTTGATTCAATTCTAAGTTCAGCAATTTCTGCTCTAGACTTCGAGAAGTGTTCAACTTTATTGAATTCTGGAAGCTTCAATAAACTAGCAATTTCAATTGCAGCTTCTCTTTCAGGATTAATTACAAGTGACAAATGAAAGTGATCACTCAACTTCAATAAACCAGAAACATATTCAGGATCTCTAACTCTTGCGATAACGTGTACATCTTTATTTAATGCACGTGCAGTCATACATGCCAATACATTGACTTCATCTGCACTTGTAGCCGCAATAAATACATCCGTTTCATTGATACCAGCTTCTTCTAATGTTTCTACAGTTGCTGCATTTCCTTCATATGTAATAACATCATAACGATTACTGATTGTTTCTAGAACAATTGGATTTTTATCGATCAATGTGATTTCATATCCATCAGCACTTAATTCTTTTGTTAATGTCTTGCCGACTTTACCAGCTCCTGCAATGATTATTTTCATTCCATTCCCTCTTATTTTTCAATCTCTGTAAATTGTATAGTCATCTGTAAAAAAAGACAACCTGAAAAGAGGTGTTTCCACCTCTTATGCTTATTTTTTCAGTTTATTGAACAATGGTTCAACTGCTTTCAAGAATCCTTTCCAGTATGGAGGATACGCATCATATCCACGATATTCAAGACCTTCATCCCAGTTAATATCAATACCAAGTTCCCATTCATTGTTATCCAATTGATTCTGTCCATTATTTTCAGGAATATATTCTTTATTCCAATCTAATAGATAGAGTTCATTAAATAACCAGTCTTTCAAGCGCGTCCAGTCTTCTTTGCTTAGTACGTCTGCAACTTTATCAAAACTGCCTTCATTTGCATCATATACTTCATATACACAAGATCCATCTTTTTCCTGAATCATTCTTAAACGAACACTTCCACTGACAATATCTCCATAACGGAATCTTAAGCCAGTCACTGCATCTACCATAGGAATTCCTTCATCAGATAAAGCAACTCTGCCAAATGAATTCTTACAGTTGTTACAAACAAAGTATTCACTGTGTTTTTCTACATCTTTACTTCCACAATGTGGACAAATTAATTTCTTAGCCATATTTCTCCTTTCAGTGACACGCTTTATTTTAACGCATCTATTTCACATCTGCATCATTTGTTTGATTTTTTGAAAGCTATATAGAAAGTAAGCAATTTCTACAATTGCGACGTCACTTAAATTGAATAATACTTCCAATATTTGTGCAAACATTATCGGAACACTAAAGAAAAATATGTTTTTCCATAGAGAACCTTCACACATTTGAATACTTTGTTTCATTTTCCCATCCCTCAATCGTACAAACTATTGTAGCCATTCTTTATAAGGCGTAAAGAAAAACTTTCCAGAAAGATGGAAAGTTAATTTGCTTTTAGTAATTTATCTCTATTTTTCGCAACAAGCAATGTAATTGCCACTTCAATTACAAATGCAAATACCATGAATAAATACTGCCCATTTGCCAAGAAATGTCCTGCCATGCAATTTAATAACACCTGGATCCAGCTACTTGCCGCAACCGCAATCGAAAATTCCTTCGCTGTGATTGTTGTCTGTGCGGATAGGTATGGAATGATTCCATTTGGAACCCCTGGAACCATACATGCAATTGCCACAACAAAGATCTGATGTCCCTGGTTGATTTTCTGAATAATCCAGTTTTCTTTCTCTCCTTCTTTATGAATCAGTGTCGCAATATTCTTTTTAAACAGTCTTCCAATCGTAAATGCAATCACATTTCCACTGACAAATCCAATCCAGCATACGATAAAGCTCCTCCACCATCCATAAATCAAAGCACCTGCTACTTGAATAACCATAGAAGGAAACACAATAGATACGACCTGCATTACACAAATCAGCCAAAGTACAACAAATCCGCCAGCCGTTGACTGCGCTTCCAAATATGCTTTCAGCTCTTCCTGATCACCATGTTCCAATAAATGAAACAATTCAACAATTTGATTCCCAAATGTTTTATATACGATATATGCCATAAAAACCACAACACATATCATCAATAAGATCAATGTATTTTTTCCTGTCTGTTTTACCTTTTTTGCCATAAACTAACCTGAATTGCTTAAGGAATATAGCATATTTCTTAAGCAATATCACAACTTTTTTCTAAAAAATATATAAAAATTAAAAATTGTATACATAATCCAAATCTTTGACAGTTCTATTTTCATGAATTCTATTCTCTCATTTTCATAACATATGAAAATATGTGTATCCATTTCAAGTACATTTACATATTTGTTTTCAAAATAAATACAGTATAATATAGAATGGTTTGGTCTATTGGTTACTTTTGTCATATATGGGGATATAGGAACAATTGATAATATTATGGTATTTTTCTTACTGCCTGCACCATACATTGATAGATCACCTATTCAGAAAGGATGAACTATAAATAGTTCAATTAAGGTAAAATGGACAATTCTAAAAAAATTAAATGGTATGCCTTATCCTTTATGTGTTTCTCAACACTTTGGGGATTCGGTAATGTCGTTAATGGTTTCATGTACTTTAACGGCATACAGGTTATTTTCTCATGGTTAATGATGTTTGCATTATACTTCATTCCATACGCATTAATGGTAGGAGAACTCGGCTCTGCATTCAAAAACAAAGGTGGAGGCGTTACATCCTGGGTACAAGAAACAGCTGGAAGCAAACTTGCATATTATGCAGGATGGACATATTGGGCAGTACATGTCTCTTATATCGCAAGTAAATGTTCCAGTGGTTTAAAAGCTATTTCATGGCTGGTATTTAGAAACGCAGAAACATATGACTCTTTCCCAACACGTTACATTCAGATTGCGGCACTGATCGTACTAATCGTATTCTGCTATATCGCTTCTAAAGGTTTGAACCCGCTAAAGAAACTGGCAACACTTGCTGGAAGCAGTATGTTCGTACTCAGTATTCTTTACATCATTTTGATGTTTGGTGCTCCAATCATCAATCCAAATGGTGGATATGTATCCATGGACTGGTCAATGAAGAATCTCATTCCAAGCTTCAATGTTGAATACATCACAAGCTTATCCATTCTTGTGTTCGCTGTTGGCGGTATTGAAAAGATTTCTCCATATGTAAATAAGATGGAAGGTAATCCAGCAAAGCAATTCCCTAAGTCAATGATCTTTGCGGCTGTCATGGTTGTAATTTGTGCTTTATTCGGTACGATTGCTATGGGTATGATGTTTGATCCGGAAATCATCAATGCTAGTGCAGAAATCAAGAGTTCTTATATTTCTAACGGTGCTTACTGGGCGTTCCAGAAGCTGGGCAACTACTATGGTATGGGCGATCTATTGTTGATCATCTACGCTGCAGCTACCGCAATCGGACAATTTTCAACACTTGTCATTTCTATCGATGCGCCATTAAGAATGTTATTAGGAGACGAAAATTCTTCTCAATATATTCCTAAGACATTACTCAAGCAGAATCAAAATGGTTCTTATGTTAACGGTATCAAGATGGTAGCATTACTTTCTGGTGCAATCATCCTTGCACAGATGACAGTTCCAGGCGCTGCTGCAGTTCTTACACAGCTCAACAAGCTCAATTCTGTATGTATGCCATTCCGTTACATCTGGGTATTCTTTGCATATATCATGCTTAAAAAGGCAGGAGATACATTTTCTCAAGAATATCATTTTGTAAAAGGTAAAACACTTGGTATCATTATTGGTGGCTGGTGCTTCTTTGTTACTCTGTTCTGCTGTATTACAGGTGTATACTCAACAGACATGAGAACAATGATTCTAAATATCTGTACACCAGTTGTCTTGATTGTTCTTGGTATGATCTTACCAATAATTCGTCAAGCACAGGATAAGAAAGAAAAAGGCAACTAAAATGAACGAAAAAACAGTATCTGAAGAGTTATTTCAATTTATTCAAAACAGTCCAAGTATGTTTCATTCCATTCAAACAATGAAGGCTTACTTAGACGAAGCAGACTTTACATATCTTCCAGAAAACACAACATGGAATCTTGAAAAAGGAAAGAATTACTACACAATTAGAAATCATTCCAGTATCATCGCATTCCAGGTTGGTTCTTCTTTAGACAACTATCATTTCCAGATGTGTGCGTCTCATAGTGATTCCCCTACATTCAAAATCAAGAATGTACCTGAATTAAAGGGACAAGGAGACTATTTAAGATTAGATGTTGAAGCATATGGCGGCATGATTGATGCAACATGGTTCGACCGTCCATTAACAGTCGCTGGCAGAGCTCTTGTTAGAAATGGCAATACAATTGAAAACAAACTTGTATACATCGATAAAGATCTATTATTGATTCCAAATGTTGCAATCCATCTCAACCGTGATGTGAATAACGGTGTTCACTTCAATCGACAGATTGATCTATGTCCTCTATTCTCTTGCGGCAAAGCAAAAGAAGGAGACTTTAGAAAGATGATTGCGAATGAATGTGGTGTGAAGGAAGAAGATCTTCTTGGTACAGACTTATTCTTAGTCAATCGTCAAAAGCCATGTATCTGGGGATATAAGGATGAATTTATTTCATCTGCTAAGTTAGATGACTTGCAATGTGCATTTACAACACTCAAGGCATTCTTAGCTTCCAGAAACGATCATGACATCAATGTATTTGCTTGTTTTGATAACGAAGAAGTTGGTTCAAACACAAAGCAAGGTGCAATGTCTACATTCCTCAAAGATACACTGACACGTATTAACTTTGACCTTGGCTTCACACAAGAAGATTACTTCAAGGCAGTTTCTAAATCTTTCCTTGTTAGTGCTGACAATGCACACGCTGTACATCCAAATCACCCAGAAAAGACAGACACTGTAAACTGTTCCTACATGAACAAAGGTCTTGTCATCAAGGAAAGTGCAAACCAGAAATATACAACAGATGCATTCTCAAGATCTGTAATGATGCAGATTTGTCACATGGCGAATACACCATTCCAGACATTTGCAAATCGATCTGATTCTGCAGGTGGTTCCACACTTGGAAATCTTTCTAACACACAAGTCAGTGTTCACGCAGTAGATATCGGTTTACCACAGCTATCCATGCATTCAACATATGAAACTGCAGGTATCGAAGATACAGTTACAACAATTGAAGCATTGACAAAGTACTATTCAACAGATATTGATATTACAAATTTTGAATGCGTTAACTTTCGTTAATCAATCAAAGTTACATGTATAGCATTTCTTTAAAAAAGCAGTAGACGATTACTGCTTTTGAATTGTACAATACTATAAGCAGTAGAGAGGTGATGCAAAGTGACAGAAGTAAAAAAACATGCATATTGGATCCACTTCAAAAGAGAAGACAAAGAATCCATCAATGGATTTGTTTATCTCCCACAATGTACTTGTTCAAATTGTGAACAACGTGTCAATTACGAAAAACCAATTTGTCCATATTGTGGGGCAATCATGGATGCAGAAGCTCCAAAAGATACAACAGAGCACTCGTAAGAGTGCTTTTTTCATGAAAAAACATCCACTTATTTAAAAGATTTTGTCATAGTCTGCTTACGAAACTGCAATGGCGTTAACTGCGTTGCTTTTTTAAATTCCTTCATAAAATGCCCAAGATTATTAAACCCACTTTCCAGGCACACCTCCATCACTGGAAGTTCTGTTGTACTCAGCAATGTTGCTGCATGATGAATACGATAGTCATTAATATAAGAAATTGGCGTTTTTCCAAGTGCTTTTTTGAAAAAACGGCAGAAGTATTGTTCATTCATTCCCGCAAGGGCACTTAGCTCCCCAAGTGTTAATTGACGCTGATAATTTTGATGAATATAGCTGATTACACGTTTCAGCAGTTCTACTTGTGGATTATGTTGTGGATTATTTGAAGTCAGTAATGCATATTCCGCAAGAATTCCAAGAATACTTAATAGTGCAGCTTTTACCTGTAATTGAGAAACAGGATTTTCAATTGTAAACTGATCACGACAAGCATGATTTTCTCTAAAAAATACCGAACGAATTTTCAAAAATTCCTGTTGAACCTGTGCAAATGCTGGATGTTCAGAAGCAAGAAAAGACGGGAAAGAAAGTTTATGTTCCAATAGAGGAAGCATAAATTGTTCCTGTACAAGATCTAAAGTCGCAAATGAAAGTAAATCTGCAGAGAATACAACAGCCTGTTCCTGATATCGATCTGAATCAGAAACCAATGCATGTAATTCTCCACTGTTGATAAAGCAAAAACATGGACTTTTAAGATGTGTTATATTCATATTGATATCAACCTGATAAGAATCCTCTTCTAGATAGATAATCTCAATCTGTTCATGCCAATGATGCTTTACGACATATGAAAAACCAGACGAGTCATTTTCATGCATCGCCTGGTAAAAGGCACATGGAAAACTAAAGTTTCCATGTTGCCTTGCTTCTTTTAAAGATGAAGGGAATGTTTTATCTTTCATTCATGTAGAATAACACGTGCTTCATATGGTTGCAACTTTCCAGCCTTATGCACTTTGTAATTAGAAATCAATTCCTTTGCATCAGGATCATCACAAAGATTACAATCCTGCTCATGATCAGTAAAGTTACAGACAACAGTTAATATCTGCCCATCAAGAAAACGATGATATGCATAGATAGATTCACTATCTTCCAGCAATCCCTGGAATGTTCCATAGACAATGATCGGAAGTGCATGACGCAAACGAATCAATTTCTGATAATAATGGAATACAGAATCAGGATCTGCTAATGCAGCCTTAGCATTGATTTCTGTATAGTTTGGATTTACATTGATCCATGGAGTGCCATCTGTAAAGCCAGCATTTTTAGAATCATCCCACTGCATTGGTGTACGTGCATTGTCACGACCAATTTCCTGTAGATAACGCATCATGTCTTCTGCCTTTACTATTCCACTATCCACGTATTGATGGAAAGCATTGATACTTTCGATATCACGGTAATCTTCTAACTTATCAAAGTAAACGTTTGTCATGCCAAGTTCTTCACCTTGATAAATATATGGTGTTCCTTTCATCATATGCAGACAAGTCGCAAGCATTTTCGCAGAAACAACTCGATATTCTTTAGAATCATTACCAAAGCGCGAAACTGCACGTGGCTGGTCATGATTATCAAGATACAAGCTATTCCAGGCTTTTCCTTCCAGTTCATACTGCCATTGATTCATAACACGACGGAAATCTTTTAATTGTGGCTTTTGATCAGTCCATTTACCAATTGGCCCACTCACAAGATTGACATGTTCAAACTGGAATATCATTCCCAGTTCACTTCCATCATTATTTGCATATTTTTTTGCTTCATCAATCGTAACACCACTTGCTTCACCAACTGTAAGCAAATCATAATGAGAAAGTACACGCTTGTTCATTTCCTTCAAATATTCATGAACACGTGGACCGTTACATACATATGGCGCAAGACTGCCATATAATCCATCTTCAACTGGTCCATCCGGGAAAGACTGCACCTTTGAAATCATACTGATAACATCCATACGGAATCCGTCAATTCCTTTTTCACACCACCAGTTCATCATGTCAAAAACTTCATCACGAACCTTTGGATTTTCCCAGTTTAAATCTGGCTGTTTTTTGGAAAAACAATGCAGATAGTACATGCCTGTACGTTCATCTTTCTCCCATGCAGAACCCCCAAACCAGGAACCCCAGTTGTTTGGTTCTTTGCCGTCTTTCGCCTCTTTCCAGATGTAATAATCACGATATGGATTTTCTTTAGAACTACGACTTTCAACAAACCATGCATGTTCATCTGAAGTATGATTTACCACAAGATCCATTACAATTTTAATATTGTGACGATGGGCTTCTAAAAGCAGGCGATCAAAGTCTTCCATTGTTCCAAAATCGTCCATGATATTACGGTAATCAGAAATATCATATCCATTATCATCATTAGGTGATTTGTAAACTGGAGAAAGCCAGATAACATCTATTCCAAGTGTCTGTAAATAATCAAGATGCGCTATGACACCATTTAAATCACCAATACCATCTCCATTGCTGTCAGCAAAACTGCGAGGATAAATCTGATAAATGACTGCTTCTTTCCACCATGCTTTTTTCTCTTCTGTCATAATTGCCTCCTGTATAGTTTCAAAATGTGTTTGTCAATAACACAATTCTTCTTTGTTCATTTTCACTTTAACTTTTCAAAAGCAATTATTCTACTGTTAATATGACACAAAACTACGGTATTTTGACTTTTTTTAAACATGCCAGTAAAGCAAACCGCGGATAGTGCATCCTGGAAGAACGCAGAGATTGAAATTCTATAAAATATACA
>OLPO01000480.1_pt1 | contig 32411 bp, 33 predicted proteins | sample 1672831 | NCBI WGS metagenome assembly OLPO01 (sample SAMEA3136728, study PRJEB25190) | human gut metagenome
GGTTTTTTGTTTCACGCGCTCTCGCGCGCTCAACAGGGTCACGACCCTACAAAAACAAAAAAGTCCTCACGATGATTCATCGTGAGGACTCACTTTTGTTAAAACAACGCATGCGCTGTTATTTAATTATACTATTACTTACTATACTCCTTCGCAGCCCCAATAAAGCCTTTAAAAATACTTTGCGGACGGTTTGGACGAGATACAAATTCAGGATGGAATTGACTTGCAATAAAGAATGGGTGATCCGGTAACTCGATAATTTCAACCAAACGACCATCTGGAGAAAGACCAGAGAATACCATCCCATTATTGGTGAAGATTTCACGGAAATCGTTATTAAATTCGTAACGATGACGATGACGTTCGCCAACTTCTTCACAACCATACAATTCGCGTGCCAAGGTTCCTTCAACCAAACGGCATGGATATTGACCCAAGCGTTGGGTACCACCCATATTCTCAACATCCTTTTGAGTTACCATCAGGTCAATGATATTGTGTGGTGTGTGTTTATCGAATTCAGCAGAGTTAGCATCGTCCCAATGAAGAACGTTGCGTGCAAATTCAATTGCAGCCATTTGCATCCCAAGGCAAATCCCCATAAATGGCACTTTATTTTCGCGAGCATATTGAATCGCATTAATTTTCCCTTCAATCCCACGCTCACCAAAGCCACCAGGAACCAAAATGCCATCTGCATTTTTGAGAATTTCAGCAGCATTTTCTTTGGTAACCTGTTCAGCATCAATCCAATCAATCTTGATTTCTACATCATGATAGAAACCGGCGTGATTGAGGGACTCGATTACTGAGAGATATGCGTCATGAAGTTGTACATACTTACCTACAAGAGCAATATGTACAGTTTGGTCAATTTTTCTAATACGTTCAACCAATTCAACCCATGCTGACATGTCAGCAGGCTTTTGTTCTAATTTTAACTTGCGACATACAATATCATCCATGCCTTGTGCTTGAAGGTTCAATGGAATTTGATAAAGTACATCAGCATCACGAGATTCAATAATAGCTTCCGGTTCTACGTCGCAGAAAAGAGCGAGCTTATCACGCATGCCTTCACTCATTGCTTTTTCGGTTCTAACAACCAAGATGTCCGGTTGAATCCCCATCCCACGCAATTCTTTTACACTGTGTTGGGTTGGCTTTGTCTTCATCTCGCTAGCCGCATTCAAATATGGTACCAAGGTGGTGTGGATATACAACACATTATCTGCACCAACAGCACTCTTCATTTGACGAATTGCTTCAATAAACGGCGTAGATTCAATATCCCCTACAGTCCCACCTACTTCGGTGATAACAATTTCAGCATCAGAGGTTTCCCCTGCGCGACGAATTTTTTCCTTTAACATATCGGTAATGTGAGGAATAACCTGTACGGTAGCGCCAAGGTAATCACCGCGACGTTCTTTACGGATAACTTCAGAGTACACCTTACCGGTGGTCACGTTGGAGTATTTATTTAAGTTAATATCAATAAAACGTTCATAGTGCCCCAAATCGAGGTCAGTTTCACTCCCGTCTTCAGTAACAAATACTTCACCGTGTTGATATGGGCTCATCGTACCAGGGTCAACGTTAATGTAAGGGTCAAATTTTTGAATAGTAATTTTATACCCTTTATTCTTCAAAAGACGGCCCAATGATGCTGCAACGATCCCCTTCCCAATCGATGATACAACCCCACCGGTTACAAAGATATATTTTGTCATAAATGCTCCTCCTTGACTTATATAACAAAAAAATCCCTATTCGTTCGAATAGGGACGAGTGTACTAAAAAACGGCTCTTTGTTACAAGAGTGCCCTATAATATCTTACTGATTTATGGTGCAACAGTCAAGCACAAATTGCATTAATCAACCACAAGAAAATCGATAGCCATACAAACAACCTTACCATCTTTGTAGCCCCAGTATGCAGGGAAACCTTGTGCTTCGCTACCTACCATGGTAATGAGATTCACTTCCAGCCCTGGAAGTATAGTATTTGCAACGCCACCGTTTTCAAAATATGTGGTACTGATTTGTTTTTCGATATCTTTCAAAACTTCTGCAGATTCTTCAACATGTTCTAACAACCAGCCAACTGTTTGTTCAGCACAAACGGTTAAATTACCACTTTCGGTTTGAATACCATAGTATCCATCTTCTGGGAGCTCCGCTTCATCCACAAAGCTAGGTAAGCACATTTTCCATTCATCCGGAACTGCCTCTTCATCAAATTGCATTAAAAATCCGGCAACTTTTACTTCATCATGTGGCGGAATATGTGCTGTCAAAATGCTCACAGGGTGTTTTCCGTTTGCGATATCTTCACTAACAACGATACCGTAGTTAATTGCATAAGGGTCTGCCATTACTATACGACCCTTAGTAACTAATAATACCCCAATCGGTTCCTTTACAATGAAATGATTTTCAAGTGCACCTTGGTAATGCATTTTTCCAGAAAACATAAAATCCAAAAAGTTTTTGTTAATATACATGTGCGCTTCCTTCCATTAAAAAAACGATGCACCCCGAAGCGTGCATCGTATCATGTGCTTACTTAATGAGCATGGTCAGTACAAAGGATAAAATCATGAAAAATAACGCAAATGCACCAGATGCTTTTGCTAATTGATCATCAAGACCCTTTTTGCCTAAAAAGGTTTCTGCACCGCCGCTGATTGAACCAGATAAACCAGCACTACGTCCGGACTGCAGTAAGACTGTAGCAATGACGCCAATGCAGCAGATAACTTGCAGAATTTGCAAAACGGTATGCAACATACAATATCCTCCTTAATCCGAAAATAGGCTAATCTTTAACCAGCCATTAATAGATGATATCATATTCACACCCATTATGCAAGAATTATTTTAAGTTATAGAATCCTTCTCTGCCACGATAAGTTGCGCGTGCGCCCAATTCTTCTTCAATGCGGAGAAGTTGATTGTACTTAGCAACGCGGTCAGTACGAGATGGTGCCCCTGTTTTGATTTGGCCAGCGTTGGTAGCTACTGCAATATCGGCGATGGTAACATCTTCAGTTTCACCAGAACGATGGGATACTACAGCAGTGTAGCCAGCTTCCTTAGCCATTTCAATAGCTTCGAGGGTTTCAGTCAAGGTACCGATTTGGTTAACCTTGATAAGAATGCTGTTTGCGATGTTACCGTCAATCCCACGGGAAAGGCGACGAGTATTGGTTACGAAAAGGTCATCCCCAACGAGTTGTACACGCTTACCAATACGTTCGGTCATTTCTTTCCAGCCTGCCCAGTCATCTTCGTAGAGACCGTCTTCAATAGAAATAATTGGATACTTATCGAGCATATCTTGATAGAAATCAACCATTTCGCTTGCGTTGCGGTCTACGCCTTCGCCTTCAAGATGATAGATTCCGTCTTTGTACATTTCAGAAGATGCAACGTCAATTGCCAAGAATACATCTTCGCCAGGAACAAACCCTGCTTTTTCAATTGCTTCAACAATGACTTGGAAAGCTTCTTCGTTGGATTTAAGGTTTGGTGCAAAACCACCTTCATCACCAACAGCAGTATTATAACCTTTTGCTTTCAATACTGCTTTTAAAGAATGGAATACTTCAGTACCCATACGGAGCGCTTCTTTGAAGGATTTCGCCCCCAATGGCATAACCATAAATTCTTGAATGTCTACATTGTTGTCTGCATGCTTCCCGCCATTTAAGATGTTCATCATTGGTGCAGGTAATACTTTTGCATTTGCACCACCAATGTAACGGTAAAGGGACAAGCCTGCATTTTGAGCTGCAGCCTTTGCGCAAGCCAAAGATACCCCTAAAATAGCGTTTGCGCCAAACTTGCCTTTATTTTCAGTGCCATCAAGACGAATCAATTCAGCATCAATAGCGGTTTGATCGCTGACATCCCAACCAATAAGGTGTGGTGCAATTTCTTCATTAACGAAGTTCACAGCTTTTGTAACACCCTTACCCAGATAGCGGGATTTGTCACCATCACGCAATTCAACAGCTTCAAAAGCACCGGTAGATGCGCCGGATGGTACAGCTGCACGACCGAGATCGCCGAATTCGGTATAAACATCAACTTCAACGGTTGGGTTACCACGAGAGTCCAGAATTTCTCTTGCTACAATGCTTTCAATTTTGGTCATTTTATCTATCTCCTTTATGCATTTAACAAAGATTCACCTGTCATTTCTTCAGGCTTATTAATTTCCATTAAATCAAGAACTGTTGGTGCCACATCTGACAAACGGCCATCACGTAAAGAACGACTATCTCCAACAAGAATAATTGGCACAGGATTGGTAGTATGTGAGGTAAACGGAGAGCCATCTTCATTCGCCATCTTTTCACAATTACCATGGTCTGCACAAATAAGCAATTTACCATCAGAATTTGCCACTGCCTCTACAACACGGCCCACAGCTTCATCAACAGCCTCCATTGCCTGAATGGCAGCGCCAAGAACACCTGTATGTCCAACCATATCAGGATTTGCAAAGTTAACAAGGATAAAATCATACTTATCACTTTGAAGTCCTTCGACAACCGTATCAGCAACTGCTTTTGCACTCATTTCCGGTTGCAAATCGTAGGTTGCCACTTTTGGAGAAGGAATCAACACACGTGCTTCATTTTCATTTGGCGCTTCAACACCGCCATTAAAAAAGGAAGTAACATGTGCATATTTTTCTGTTTCAGCAGTTCGCAATTGTTTGCATCCCTGCTTAGCCAGCCATTCTCCGAGGGTATTATGAAGTACCAGTGGCGGATAAGCCACGCTAAGCATATCATTCAAGCTAACATCATACTCTGTCATGCTTACAAATTCAACATGCTTAAAGCCTCGACGGTCAAAGCCATCAAAATTGGGGTCTACAAAGCTACGAGAAAGCTGTTTTGCACGGTCAGCACGGAAATTATAGAAGATAATACCATCTGCTTCATGAATACGACCATCTACACCATCCACTACCATTGGTACAATGAATTCATCAGTCACATCCTTGGTATAAGAGGCTTTCATTGCTTCCAGCACATCGGTAACGACTTCGCCTTCGCCCATGACCATTGCATTCCATGCTTTTTCAACACGTTCCCATCTTTTATCGCGATCCATTGCATAGTAGCGACCGCTTACGGTAGCCAATTGTCCAACGCCAATTTCATCAAATTTTTCTTGAAGCTGTTTCAAATAGCCTATGCCGGAAGTTGGAGATACGTCACGTCCATCCATAAATGCATGCACAAAAACCTTTTCTAATCCTACATTTTTTGCCATTTGAAGCAATGCGTAAAGATGGTTTTGATGTGAGTGCACCCCACCATCAGATAAAAGCCCCATTAAATGAAGTGCCTTATCTTCAGCTTTTAAACGATGAACAAGCTTAACAAAAGCACCGTTTTTTTCAAAAACACCATCTTCAATATCACGAGTAATACGCAGCAAATCTTGATAAACTACTCGCCCTGCCCCTAAATTGAGATGACCTACTTCAGAATTACCTTGTTGCCCATCCGGCAAACCAACAGCTTCTCCGCTACATTTTAAACTCGCATGGCTACAAGTTGCAAAAAGCTTATCTAAGGTTGGCGTTTTTGATTGGCATGCTGCATTATTGGTGCAATCATGATTAATCCCCCAACCATCGAGAATCATCAATACTACTGGTTTAGACACAATCCGCACTTCCTTCATTAATCAATGCCAAGAAGCTATCTGGTTTCAAGCTGGCGCCACCAACTAAGCCACCGTCAATGTCTTCTTCGGCCATAAGACCACGAATGTTTTCTGCTTTTGCGGAGCCACCATAGAGCATACGTGCTTGGTCAGCTTTTTCAGCGCCGATTAAATCTGCTAAATGCGCACGCAACACACCAATCATTTGCTGGGCGTCTGCATTGGTTGCCGTTTTACCGGTTCCAATTGCCCAAATTGGTTCATATGCAACAACGATTTCTTCCGGAAACGCTTTTATATCTGTAAATACTGCATCCAATTGCGCCTTGCACCATGCTTCAGCTTCACCGGCTTCACGTTGTTCCAGACTTTCGCCTACACAAAGAATTGGTATCAAATCATTTGCTGTGCAATAATGATATTTTTCCGCAACGAAGGCATCGCTTTCGCCGAGAATGCCACGACGTTCACTGTGCCCTACAATAACATATTTCACCTTGCATTCTTTAAGCATTTTAGCGGAAATCTCGCCGGTAAATGCGCCGGATTGTGCGGGATAAATATCTTCAGCTCCGATGGCCACCTGATTTTGCGCTGCCAATATAGTTAAATCCATAAATGGCGCACAAATTGCAACATCAGAGCCACTAGGTAAAGTATAAGTAGAAAACTCGTCTAAAAACGCCTTTGTTTCAGACATGGTTTTATTCATCTTCCAGTTGGCCACAAACAATGGGCGTCTGCTCATTATTAGTCCTCCCTTTCTTCAATGATTGCCAAACCAGGCAATACACGGCCTTCCATAAATTCAAGGGAAGCGCCACCACCGGTAGAAATATGGTTAATTTTATCTGCCATACCGGATTTCTTTACAGCTGCAACAGAATCACCGCCACCGACAACAGAATAAGCCTCAGATTCAGCTACAGCTTTTGCCAATGCGTTTGTACCAACAGCAAATGCATCTTGTTCAAATACACCCATTGGCCCATTCCAAATAATCGTCTTCGCATCTTTAATCTTTGCAACATAATTTTCAATGGTCTTTGGCCCAATATCAAGTGCCATCCAGCCATCGTCAATTGCATCAATATCTGCTGCCTTTGCGGTTTCCGGTGCATCAAAAGCGGCAGCGATTGTCACATCAACAGGCAAGAGTAAATCAGTACCTGCATTCTTTGCTTGTTCAAGTGTTTCTTTTGCTACTCCGATACTTTCTGGTTCAACCAAAGAAGCCTTCATGTCATAGCCTTGCGCAGCTAAGAATGTGTTCGCCATACCACCACCGATGATAATAGTATCCGCTTTACCGATTAAATAGCTTACTACGCCAATCTTATCAGAAATTTTTGCACCACCAATGATTGCAACAAAAGGCTTCACCGGACGCATCAAAGCGTTACCAAGTGCAGTCAATTCCTTCTTCATCAAATAACCGGTAACACTTGGAAGGAACACACCAACACCAGCGGTGGAACCATGTGCACGGTGTGCAGTACCAAATGCATCGTTTACATAGATATCACCTAATTTTGCCAATTCCTTCGCAAAATGAACATCATTCTTTTCTTCTTGTGGATAGAATCGAACGTTTTCGAGAAGAACAACATCTCCATCCTTCATATCGGCAACAGCAGCTTCTACATCCGGACCGATACAATCATCCAATTTCTTAACGGGTTTGCCCAACAACTCTGCCAAATGCTTGCCAACTTCTGTCAAGTGCAATTCTTCTACGACCTTGCCCTTTGGACGACCTAAGTGGCTCATTACAATGACTTTAGCACCATTGTCAATCAAATATTGTAAGGTAGGAAGGGCGGCACGCATACGCGCGTCATCGGTAATTTCACCAGTTTCTTTGTTTCTTGGAACATTAAAGTCTACACGAACTAATACGCGTTTTCCACGCACATTAACGTCTTCAATTGTTTTTTTACCCATGTCTATCCCCCTGATAGTCTAAATTTACACATTTATTATAGCTTATGGGGTGTGTGAAATCTAGGATGATGCCAACAATTTTAACATTTTTACTGAATTATGATGAAAAATACGCATTTTGTGCAAAATTAATTGCACTACCGCGTTAAATATTTTCGAATATCATCGGAATTGTTGGCATGACGAAGCGCTTCATCTAGCATTACATTGCCATTTTTGACCATTCTAGCCAAGCTTTCCTCCAAAATCATCATTCCTTCCAATCGTCCTACCTCAATAGTATGGGAAAGTTGCACCAGGTCATTGGATTTAATTTGTTGTACCATTGCTGTATTTCTCAACAAAATCTCATAGGCAGCCATATATCCATCCTCATGGCTATTCACCAATAAACGTTGCGCCACTACTGCTTGCAATACATTTGCCAACTGATAGCGAATAACTTGCTGTTCCTGCGCATCAAAATGATTAACAAAATACTCAACAGCGTCCACCGCCGAGGCAGTATGCATTGTCGCAAACACCAGGTGTCCGCTTTCTGCTAATTTCAATACTGCTCGCATGGTTTCCCTATCGGCAAGCTCACCCACCATAATCACATCTGGATCTAATCGTAGCACCGCCGTTGCACCATCAGCAAAGCTATCTATATCGTTTGGAATCTCGCATTGATGCACAAGCGCCTGCGCTGACTCAAATATATACTCAATCGGTGATTCTAATGTCACAATATGACATGCTCTATTCATGTTAATATTTTCTAACAGAGCAGCCAACGTGGTTGTCTTTCCGCTACCAGTTGGTCCTGTCACCAACACAAGACCTTGTGTAAGGTTGCTAAGTTTATATATAGCACTTGGCCATCCTAATTCCGACGGCAGCGGGACACGTGTCGGCAAAAAACGAATTGCCATGCATCTTTGCCCGCAAGCATAATATCTTCTTACACGCAAACGCCCCACGTCCGGAAGACTTACCGAAAAATCTTTGACCTTTTCTTTTTCGTTCATTACAATAGACATATTGGACATTATTATTTTTTCTATTTGCTGATACTCTTCTATTGAGCAAAGACCTAATGATGTCATTTTCCCCAAGTGGCGAACCTTGGCCTCCGCACCTTCAGTAAGATGCAAATCTGTTGCACCAAGTCTTGCCGCTTCTTCTAATAAGCGCATCCCTTCACAACCTTTCTCCCCAAAGGGGTATTACTATTATGTCCTTTTTTTATTTTATTATTGGTGCATGTTTTGGGAGCTTTATCCCTTGTTTTGCTGAACGACGCCACAAAAACATCTCCCAGTTTGAGCGTTCACATTGCATGAATTGTGGAGCACCCATTGCGCCATTATTTCTCGCTCCTATCTTAGGATATTTTTTCTGCCACGGACGCTGCACCTCTTGCCACACACCGATCCCTAAACTTCTACCTTGCTTAGAAATATTTGGTGGGTTTATTGGCATCGTGCTATCTTACCAAGCAAGCAATATCATTCACCTGATAAGCCAACTGCTCATCACATCAGTACTTCTGCTCATGAGCCTTGATGATTACACTACGCAATGGATTCATGACTCAGATTTGCTCATCTATAGCATATTTATTCTCTTCGACACTCTTACATTCAATCATTTATTTTGGTCTGAACGCATACTTGGCACATGCATTGTCAGTTTGCCGTTATTGCTAATTCACCGGCGCTCTCCAGATGCCTTAGGTAGTGGTGATGTTATATTTATCGCTCTATCCGGTTTTTATCTTGGAATGATTGATATAACCTACGCTTTTCTCATTGGTATTGTAGCTGCTTTAATCTTTAGCGCTTGGCAAATACTTCGACACAATGCCACCAAAGAAAGTTCGATTCCGCTTATTCCGTTTCTTAGTTTAGGCGTGCTGAGTATGATGATACTTTAATACAAATTTCTAACAGTAATCAGCGTCTTCTGCAAAAAACTGCTTCTTTCTATATAATATCCAAAAATTCTATGTTATAATAGTTACAATCCATTAACTCAGGAGGTATTTCTATGAGACCGACCAAGGAAGCCCTCATTAGACAGGCTTGCAAAAATGTGGAACTGTTAGAGTACCACGTTGTTGATGTGCTCTCAGACGAAACTCTTCAACAACAAGCAACATCAAATCCTGATAAGGTTATCTATAGCCTTGTTAACGCCAATCAAGTCGACAGCAAACTTTTCCTAACATCTCATCAATTTACCAACGTTGTCGGCACCGATATTTACATTTATATTGGCAATTCACAAGGGCAAAATGCTTATCAAGCCATACTTGAAGACTTATCACGCGCACGTCGCATAGATGATAAATTGGTCACATTTTTAAAAAATGAATGCAACGACTGTCTTACAGAAATTGATTTGAGGACCGAACTTCCAGAAAAAATTCCGGAAAAAATTGCAACTAGTATTGAGCAAGCACCTAATAATTTGACCTATGTTCTCTTATCCGAAAGTCTTATTAACAAAGGGATTGCTGAAATCTTATTTGCAAATGATTTTTCATCTATTGGCGACAGCCACTTATTTATCTACAATAAAAACACCTCTGGTACACAAATGGTTAATCGACTTGAACAAGAATCATTAACAAATATCTAATTGAAAACTGCCTTTACACAAGCTTTCTGACAGCTGCCAGAAAATTTTGTAAAGGCAGTTTTTTTAATTCTACATACTAAGCCTATATAAATTTGGACAGCTTGTACACGCATAAAAAAATCGCTTGTTTCATTACGAAACAAGCGATTTTTTAAATTTAAATTACTTGCGGCCAGGATAAGCCTTGAGAGCCTTGTCCAAAACAAACATTGCTCTTTCCATTTCATCAGCGTTGAGGATGTAAGCGATACGTGCTTCATCAACACCGATGCCAGGCTTGGAGTAGAAGCTTGCGAGAGGAGCCATCATTACAGTTTCGCCTTCATAATCGAATTCTTCGAGCATCCAGATGATGAACTTTTCAGCATCGTCAACTGGGAGCTTAACAGCGATGTAGAAAGCACCTTGTGGCTTACCGCAAACAACACCTTCCATTTGGCTAAGTGCTGCATAGGTAACGTCACGACGTTTTTTGTATTCTTCGTTTACTTCACCGAAGTAGGTATCAGGAGTATCTGCGTAAAGGGAGATAGCACCGATCATATCGAGGGTAGGAACGGAGAGACGGCCTTGGCAGAGCTTCAAAACGTTAGCCATAACGTCTTTGTTCTTAGAAGCAATGCAACCGATACGAGCACCGCAAGCGCTGTAACGCTTAGAAACGGAGTCAATCATGATAAGGCGTTGTTCCAATTCTGGGAAGTAAGCCAAGCTGTAGAATTCACCATCGTAAACGAATTCACGATAAACTTCGTCAGCAATAACAAAGAGGTCGCGTTCAACTGCGATTTCAGCAATCATTTGCAATTCTTCTTTGGTGTAAACAACCCCGGTAGGGTTGCTTGGGTTGGTGATGATGATTGCACGAGCCTTGTCGCTGATAGAAGCAAGGATTTCTTCCTTAGCTGGGAGACGGTAGCCGTTTTCAGCCTTGGTAACAATCCCTTCTACATTAACACTAACTTCAGCAGCAAAGCCATTGTAGTTGGTGTAGAATGGTTCGATAACAACAATAGAATCACCTGGGTCGCAAAGAGCGATCATAGCGAACAATAATGCTTCAGAACCACCGTTAGTAACGAGAATATCTTCTGGTTCGTAGTTCATTTTATTTTTCTTGTAGTAATCACTGATTTTATCGATTAAGGTGAAATCCCCGTGGGAGTCAGCGTAAGCAAGAACGTCTTGTTTGAAGTTCTTTACTGCATCAAAATAGCCTTCTGGAGTTTGGATGTCTGGTTGACCGATGTTAAGTGGGTAAACCTTTTTGCCGTTAGCTTTTGCCTTAAGGGAATAAGGAACGAGCTTACGGATTGGAGATTCTTGCATATTACTAATACGATTTGAACATTTCATGAAGTACACCTCATTCTTTCTAAATAAAAAAAGATCAGTTTTCCTTGATCGTTAATCTACCCTTTTAATTTATCATATCTTTCACATAATTGCGACCTTAAAAATAATGACAAAAATTCGTATTAAGAAAGCGTCAATAAAGCCATTTCTTTATTTAGATAGACCTTTTTCTAATTGGTTCACCAATTTTACTGTTCATAAATCAGCCAATACCGCGCCCCACCTATCACCCCCCACTTTTTATTTTTTGTGAATCTTATCATATTGTCACAATATTAATATGCAAGATAATTCCCCGTTTAGGTATACATTGTCACTATTTTACATCTATAAAGATTACCTATGTATATAAATCATTTAAGTTATCATTCGATTTTTTGTTTTTTTTACAAGTAACTGTACTTTCAATTGCTTGTAAAAAACTCCTTTCATAATGAAGAATCATTTCCCATTATAAAAGGAGTCTAAAAGCATCTATTATAATAGTTATTGTGCTATCTTCTCGCTTTACTAGTCCAGCACGCATCAATAAGGATAGCTTCCATCACGCACCAGATTATCAAATCTGGTGAGTTCATTTTGAAACGCAAGTTCAACCGTTCCTGTCGGCCCATTTCTGTGTTTTGCAATAATAATATCTGCAATGCCTCGACGATCGGTATTTTCATTGTAGTATTCTTCGCGATGAATAAAGAGCACAATATCGGCATCCTGTTCCAAAGAACCTGATTCACGCAAATGGCTGAGCTGTGGTTTCTTATCTTTGGTTTGTTCAACCGTACGGCTTAGCTGCGACAAGGCAATGATTGGAACCTGCAGTTCACGGGCAAGTGCTTTTAATGAACGAGAGATTTCAGAAACCTCCTGTTGACGGTTTTCACTATTACCGCTACCTCCCATGAGTTGCAAATAGTCCAAAAGAATCATTCCGAGATTTCCTTCACGACTTTGTAAGCGGCGCGCCTTCGCACGCAATTCACGAATAGTGATTGCCGGTGTATCATCAATATAAATCGGTGCACTGGATAGTGGTCCAATTTTTTGTAGAAATGCACCCCATTCATCGGCATTGAGTTGCCCCGTACGCAAACGTTTTTGGTCAATACGTGCAGCAGCAGCTAGCATTCTCTGCACAAGCTGCTCCTTACTCATTTCAAGACTAAAGATAGCAACCGGCTGATGATAATCCACCGCGGCATTGGCAGCCATATTCAAGCAAAGTGCGGTTTTCCCCATTGCAGGGCGGGCCGCTAATATTATTAGATCAGACTTTTGCCAACCATTGGTCATATGATCTAGATCGATAAAACCTGATGGCACACCGGTAATATCGTCCGAAAGCTTACTGGCTTCCTCAATCATTTCTAAGTTTCGCGCAACAATTTCATCTACACGACTAACATCATTGCGTTGACGTCCCTTTGAAATGTCCAAAACTAATCGCTCAGAATCATCTAAAATACTTTCGATTGGTTCAGCGTCTTCATAACAGCGATTACGAATACGGTCCGTAATCTTAATAAGTTGACGCATAGTAGATTTTTCTTGCACAATCTTTGCATACTGCTTGATATTATAGACTGTACTTGGTGCTGCAGCGATTTGCCCTAAATAAAGCACCCCGCCGGCTTTCTCTAAAAGATTCTCCTTGCGTAGCTTATCCGTCATGGTGACCAAGTCGATGCTTTGGCCGTTTTCATCAAGCTCAAGCATCGCTTTGTAAAGCGTTGCATTTTCTATTTTATAGAAGTCACTTTCATTAATCATCTGCACGACATCTTGAATGACTTCGCGATCTTTAAATATCGCTGAAATAATACCGGCTTCAGCTTCTTCAGCATATGGAACATTTTTTTCCACAAAAATTTCACTCATGACATATGCCCCCCCATAATACTTAGTCACAGTATAACATCATCAAACTGATTATCCTAGCAGTTATCTTTTCTAACAAAAAATATTCATCCTTTTGCTTCAATTCATAACCATTTTTACTATGTCTTACGGTGCAATTTATGCTAGAATAAGAGATATTAATGACCATAGAGGAGGAGCACATTTCCATGAAATTTTCTTTCTTACACAACAACATCAATGTGACGGATTTGGAAAATAGTCTCGCATTTTACGAAAGAGCGCTTGGCTTAAAGGAAGCACGCCGTATCGAAAGTGAGGACGGTAGCTTTATCATCGTTTATCTCAGTGATGGAGAAAGCAAGCATCAGCTCGAACTCACTTGGTTGCGCGATCATCCACAACCTTATAATCTCGGTGAAAACGAATTCCATTTGGCACTTGAAGTCGACGATTTTGCAGCAGCTTATGCTATGCACAAGGTCCTTGACTGTGTCGTGTATGAAAACCCTGCTATGGGGATTTATTTCATTGCAGACCCGGATAACTATTGGATTGAAATCTTGCCTCCAAATCATGGCGTAGAAAAGTAATCTTTTATTATTGTTAAATTATTATATATTTTGAAAGGAGCTCAGTCATGGCAATCATTTACGATGAACCATCACGTACATTTAACGAATATCTTCTTATCCCTGGTTTTACCTCCAAGGATTGCATCCCAGCAAATGTTAGCTTGAAAACCCCGCTTGTAAAGTATAAGAAAGGCGAAGAACCAGCACTTTCTTTGAACATTCCTTTGGTATCCGCAGTTATGCAGGCTGTTTCCAATGATACGCTCGGTATCGCACTTGCAAAGGAAGGTGGTTTGTCCTTCATTTTTGGTTCCCAATCCATTGAAAGCCAAGCAAACATGGTTCGCCGTGTAAAGAACCACAAAGCAGGTTTCGTTATTTCTGATGCCAACTTGCGTCCTACCGATACCCTCGCTGATGTGCTTGTACTTCGCGAAAAGACCGGCCACAGCACTATGGCTGTTACCGAAGACGGCTCCCCTAACGGTAAGCTTCTCGGGATTGTTACCAGCCGCGACTATCGTTTGTCCCGTACCCCACGTGACACCCAAGTGCAAGAATTCATGACTCCTTATGATCAATTAATCGTTGGTCACGAAAATACCACCTTGCCTGAAGCAAACGACTTAATTTGGGAACATAAGCTCAACCAACTCCCAATTGTTGATGATAATCAAAACCTTCTTTATATCATTTTCCGCAAAGACTACGATTCCAACAAAGAAAACCCATTGGAACTTTTGGATGACGTTTCTAAGCGTTACATGGTCGGTGCCGGGATTAACACCCGCGACTTCAAGGAACGTGTTCCTGCCCTCGTTGACGCAGGCGTTGATATTTTGACCATCGACTCCTCTGAAGGTTACACCGAATGGCAAAAGATTACCTTAGATTGGATTCGCGAAACCTACGGTGACACCGTAAAGGTCGGTGCCGGTAACGTTGTAGACGCTGAAGGCTTCCGTTACTTAGCTGAAGCAGGCGCTGACTTCGTTAAGGTTGGTATCGGTGGCGGTTCTATCTGCATCACTCGTGAACAAAAAGGGATTGGCCGTGGTCAAGCAACCGCTGTTATCGAAGTTGCTAAAGCAAGAGATGAGTATTTCGAAGAAACCGGCATTTACATTCCTATCTGCTCCGACGGTGGGATTGTATATGACTACCATATGACCTTGGCTTTGGCTATGGGTGCCGACTTCATCATGTTGGGTCGTTACTTCGCGCGTTTTGATGAAAGCCCATCTAACCGCGTTCGTATCGGTGGCAACTATATGAAGGAATACTGGGGTGAAGGTTCTGCACGCGCACGTAACTGGCAACGTTACGACATGGGTGGCGACTCCAAACTGTCCTTCGAAGAAGGCGTTGACTCCTATGTTCCATATGCTGGTTCCTTGAAAGATAACGTTCAGCTTTCCTTGAGTAAGATTCGTTCCACCATGTGCAACTGTGGGGTTATGAACATTAAGGATCTTCAACAAAACGCTCGCTTGACCCTCGTTTCTGCTACTTCCATTGTAGAAGGTGGCGCACACGACGTAACCTTGCGTAATTCCGATTTGAACTCCAACCATATGTAATTTCTAATACAAAATAAGCGACTGAGTTTTCTCAGCCGCTTATTTTTTTGCACTTTTATTTATTCAAAATGAACAACTACATCACTAGAATAGTGACAATCGTCGATAATCATCTCTACTTGCCAATCACCATGCAGGTCAACACAAGGAATCGCCCAATTTAGCCAACGTTCAATTCCATCACTATAAGTATACAACCATTCAGCACCAAACGGTTTGCGATTTGTGGTAAGAAAATATTGATGTCTTTCTTCGCCTTGTTTCAGAACCAACACACAGGCTTCCCCTTTATAGAAAGTCCCGCTCAAATAAAGGCGTGCATCATCTTGCCAAAAGTCCAGTGCAAGCTCCGCTTCTATCTTGCTTTCACTGGTTATCGGAAGTTCTATATCTACTTCATAGGATGGTGTCCATTCACCAACGGGACCAGTCACAGCAAAATCAAAAACAACCGTACCACCTTGCCAAAAGCCCACATAAACAAGATTATCGTTAAAGGTCCATGCTACTTGTTTTTTTCCGTTACTATATAGAATTGCCCGCGCCGAAAGGCTAATATCTTCTTGGCGTTCACGTGCAAAAACTGCCGGTACATGGGATTCTGTATTACTAATTCCGCCAGCTAAGACAAGTGCTTTATCCGAACCAAACATTTCTAAATCGCAGAAAACAGGAGATACAATACCTTCTATATTACGAATAAACGGTGAGACACGCCCCGTTTTTAAATCCAAGCAATTGATATTATATGGATTGGACGGAAGCTTTTTCCCAAGCGGATAACGGTTCGCATTGATATAATAAATTTTCCCATCTAAACATTGTACGCCATGGGCTTGTTCGAATGTGCCACGAGGAACAGGGCGTGTAAAACGATTCATCACAACACGCTTTTCATCCCAGCCATCGGTATGACCGATTATTTTTTCAACTTCTGCTGTCTGCGCGTTCACCACAATCACAACATCCTGCGCCAAGCTGCTCCAATAAAGCATGCCGTTTTCTTTATCGTAACGTACGCTAATCCCTTGAAACCAGTCACTCCCGGTTTGTCCAGCATTACCACCGGTTGGAGCAAGAACACTTGCTGCCGTCAAACGTTTTTCTATAACACCGGTCTCCGGATTCAGCCACAACAGCGTATCCCTAATAGTTCCTTGCCAAGCGGATTGACTAATCGCAACAATCGTATCATCTTCAAGAATAGCAAAGTCACTAATAAAACCATCTTCAAAGCGTATTTCCTTATAAATGTGTCCAAGGGCATCCAATTCCCAGATTGCAGCCCCACTATACGGCGGTGCCATTTGAAGCGGCGCACCGGTGAGCATGTGCCCATTTTCCAAAAAGTATAAACGATGATTCAGTGGACGATTTAATGTCCAGCATAAATCCCCATATTGATTCACCGCAATCGGTTGCCCTGCACCATCTGCAGGAAGCGCAAAAAACAACGTCCCCTCCGGAGCCTCTCCTTCTAGAGTGATTTGCATAGGAAGTTCCAGCTCTACCACCGGTAATTCTTGACGAACCACACTCCCATTACTCCCTATTGCTTCAAAGGTTGTCGTTTGTCCATCTACCATGGCAGGAACAATTACACGATGTGCGCTTGCTACCGGACTTTCGTAATTCAAGTACGCTCGACCAGCGCCATCCTTTAAGGTTACCTTAAAAGACTCTTCCTTGTCAGTCATAAAACAAATCAAGGCACTGAGTGGTGCCAAGTGGTAAGGGTTAACCATTACCACCGGTTCTGACACAGTTCCCGGATTCTCCGAAAGAGCATTTTCTAAAGCATCTGTTATGCCTCTTTGCTTCTCAAAAATACCACTCATGCCATACCTCCGCCACGCACCATTTGAATCGCTTGCTCCAACTGTGCCATCGTCGCTTCAACAGCCTCCACCGGAATTTCAACCTTACCAATATGCGCAAGCAGGTCTTCTGCTTGAAGCTTTTTTTGACTATATGCCATCCAAAGAAGCGGATTCACGTCCTCTTCCTTGATATCAGCCGCCTCTTCTACCATTTTCTTCAACTTCATCAACGCTGTCATAAGCGCATGTTCTTCGCCAACATCACCAATGAGCTTTTGTATCGTCCATTCACGATTTTTGTCCGTAACCATACATTTGTGGCCAATATTAATTTTATGCCCACGCATTGCCGCAAGAATAGGATCTAATGCTAAATCATCAACATCCATGAGTAAAAACGGATCACCCGCTTCCTGCGCAAATGGCTTAAAATCTCGCATTTCCATTGGTGTCAAGGTTTCTAAAACCTCTGTTACAGTACGAGATAAATCATTATCTTCTATCAAGCATATCGTTTCACCGCAACGATCTACGGCAGTCAAAAAAGCTTCCTGTTCTGCGGCAGATAATGCATTCAGTTTGTAAATATATAACATTGGTTGACGCCTCCTTTATGTCCAATAGTTTACCATAAAACGACAATAAAAAAACACAGTCCCATAAAAATGAAACTGTGAGATTTGTTCGATGCCTCAATCAATCGTCACTAGCAACAATCCCGATTAATCGAAGAACATAGAGTAATAGGTTAATGAAATCTAAGAACAGATTCAATACCAGCATCGGTACATCAGCTTCGGTAACAAATCCACTGCGCATTAGTTGAATATCATAAAGTACATAGCCACTAAAAATAAACAACCCACCGGTGGTAATTGCAATTTCGAGTGCCGTTGCCTGAATAAAAATCCCAACAATAGAGACCAAAATCAACGCAAGAAGCCCACCAAAAAGCATTGAACCTAAATTCAAAAAATTACGTTCAGTATGACTCGCATAAAAAACCAAGCCAAAGAATAAGATAAAAGTCACGCCCAAAGCAGTCATAACTAAGTTTGCGCCAATTGTTTGAGTGTAATACAACATGGTTGGGTAAAGCCCCACACCCATCAAAGCAGCAAATCCATAGACAAAGCCCATTGATAGTATAAATTGCCCATCCTCACGCTTATTTCTACGCACTATAAATGCTCCCAAAAGTGCAAACAAGCAGACAATCGGCATCAGCGCTGCCACGCCCGGAGGCACCAACAATGCACCAACAATCATCCCTATGGTCATAAACAATAAAGAAAACGAAAATTTAGAAAGCACTTGTTGAATAATTAAATTATTATCCGAATACTGAATCGTACGTTCCATATGGTATCAACTCCTATATGACATCATTTATCATGTTTTGTCTAGTATACACTATCATTCATATAAAAGAAAGTGTTATTGTCTCTTTTTAAATAAAAACGCCGTTGCCCCATGGAAACGGCGTATATTTTATAGCAGACTAAAGCAAAACGGAATCAGTAACGGCACAAACACGGAACAAATCACGCCGTTAAAAACCGAAAGCATAACGGTTTCTTCATTGGTATATTTGAGCATCATTGGCAGTGTTGTATCTTCGCTGGTCGCACCCGCAAAGGCAATGCATGTATAATAATTGAGCTTCACTGCAAGGAATGGTATCAATACAAAGGAAAATATTTCTCGCATCAGGTTGCTTATAAATGCAATGCTTCCCAATTCTGCACCAGCCATTTGACTAATAGTAGCCCCAGCTAAGCTGTACCACCCCATGCCACTGGCAACGGCAGCACCTTGCCCAATCGGAAGGTCGAACAAAAGAGAGCAAAGAATGCCCCCCACAAAGGATCCAACAATAACACCGATTGGAATGATGAAAATCTTAAAATGATAATCCCGAATCTTACTCACAATGCCTCGTTGCATCCCAAGGCTGATACCAACTGTAAACATCAGCACATATAAAATTAAGTCCGTATGATTGCCAATCGCTGCAATAAAAGACACATCAAATTCCGAAAGCCCATAAAACAAACCGGCAAAGAGTGAAAAAAGCGTTATAACAACAATCAATGATTCAACTCCTCCCCAGCTGTAATAAAAGCATGCTTTTTCTCAATATAGCGTTTTGATAAAATATACACAATTATGATAGAAAGCGCCGTAGGAATAAAAAAGAATAAAAAGCTACGCACACCAAGCATAGATAAATCTTCCAAAAACCCCTCACGCTCGCCAAGCATTACGCCCATGGCAAAAATAAGCAGCCAGGTGCAGCACATAGAAATTTGTTCATTAAGCTTCTTCATTCCCTGCGGCACTAAAAATCGTCCAACCAAAATGCCAATACACATGACCAATATAATATCCATGGTTTTCTCCTTTTTTTAATGATATTTGTCTCAGACAGAATACATTCAGACTACTGCATAAATATACCGCTTGTCAAGTTGTAAAGCTTCCATATTTCCACACACGAAACAAGCGTTGCCCCATTGGAGCAACGCTCTAACCATTGATTATTTCTTTTCGGAGGTTTCTTCGTCCTTTTCGAATCCGCTCGGAACATAAGGCCCGCCGCTTTGTTTATAGAGATCTGTAATAATACTTCCAAGATAAGCAGCATTGACATCTGAACCACCACGGTCTTCAACATAGTTTACCATTACACACATGGTCCAATTTGGGTTTGAGAGGTCGCTACCGCAAATCCAACCAAGATTGGTAGAACCATCCGGCCCTACTTCGGCAGTCCCGGTTTTTGCAGAAATCTTAGCGCCTTCAACATCAGCTGATGGATGCTGTTCAAGTACTGCATCACGCAAAGCATCATTGATGAAATCAATATTTTCTTGTGTTGCCACGCCGTCAATCCAAACCTCCGGTTCTTCATCTAGCAAATAGCATGGCTTCATGATTTTTCCACCGTTTTGCAAAGATGCATAAATCAAAGTCTGTTGAAGCGGCGAAATTTGCACTTGATACTGACCATAGGCAGAATCTGCAAGCCCGGTTTCGTGTCCATCGGCAATCACACCATCGGCAGTGATTTGACTGGTTTGCACCGGATAAGCCCCCGGCACCTTTTTACCGTATCCCAAAGACTTCATTCCGTTATTGAACGCATCATAGCCCATATCCAAACCGGTACGTGCAAAGAAAATATTATCGGAATAAACCAAGGCACTCTTAAGATCTACCCAGCCATTGTATGGAACTACACGATGCACCTTATAGCTCCCCCAACCACCAGGAGGCGCCCAATCCTCACCGTAGATTTCGTAACCGGAATCTTGATTTAATGTCCCATTTTTCAAACCAATATACGTGGTAGAAAGCTTTTGTGTTGAGCCCGGTGTAAATCGATCTGCGAAAAGCCCATTCCCCGGAATAGTACCGCTTTCGACATTAGCGGCGTAATCTTCTTCGCTCATATTGGCATCGAGCCAACTATTTGGGTCATAAGAATTGCCTTCAACCATTGCAAGCACCTGCCCAGAGGATGGTTCCACCATCACTACAGCGGAAAATTCACCACTCACCTTGTCAGCAGCGATTTGCTGTACTTCAAGGTCAATTGTTGTCGTAATATCTTCTCCATCCTGAGGTTCACTTTCAAAAATAATATTATCCGCTGCATCGCTTAAATAAACTTTAATCCCGCTGGCCGCCACCAAACGATCTTGATAAGCTTTTTCAAAGCCACTGCGTCCAACCTCAGTACCAATAGGTACCGCTTTTACACTTTCGCTTTCAATTTCCGCTGCAGTAGCGGCACGTACATATCCCACACAGGACGCGGTAAGTTCACCTTGCGGATATACGCGATTACCATTTTCGTCATCCTGCGCAAGCACCTCGCCATTACGTGCCAAAATGCTTCCGCGTTTCCCTTGAATGGATTCAACAACAACAGTGTTGCTATCATTAAGCCCACTCATAACCGCCTGTGGTGTCCATGAAAGTGTCATTTTTTCATTTTTGGTGGTGAACACAAGCTGTGCTGTTGTCTTAACATCCCCACTAGGCGTGGTCATAACTACGTCCACATCAAAAACTGCTTGCTTATCGTTGCTTGCTTTTTTATTGCGAGATGCATGCTTATAATCCACACTTTCAACAGAAAGCGCATGATAAACCGCATCCATGCGTTCCTGCATTACTTCCGTAGAAACTGATTGCTTAGTGTTTTCATCACATATTGCAAGCACCTTTTCTGCATTCATAGTTTCCATTGCAGACAAAGCACTATCTAACTGTGTTTGCGTTTCCTTGCTTTCACAGCCTGCAAAGGTTACTGTTGCACAGAGCAACAATAAGGTCATTACTATTAATTTTTTCATCCTTTAATACAACCCTTATTATAACCCGAGATTCTTCTCAACAATGTCCATTACAACAGCAGACTTCACTTCGGAAGCTTTTTCAGCACCAAAAAGCTGCTCTACCAATGCAAGGGCAAAATATCCTGCAGCCCCGGCACCACGTGCAGTAATCACGTGCCCGTCTACTACAACAGTGTCTTCACTGAAGCTACCAATATTTTTAAGCTTTTCTTCCCAACCCGGATAGCAAGTGGTTGCCTTGCCTGCCAAGATGCCTGCTGCATCAAGCACTGCAGGACCTGCGCAAAGTGATGTTACCCATTTAGTTTTATCGTGCATTTCCTTAAGGAAGGTCATCACCTTTTCATTGGCAATAAGATTTGGTACGCCCGGAAGCCCGCCCGGAATAACGACCATTTCATAATCGTCACTCTTGATATCGTCCAAGAAAGTATCCGCTTGTACCAATACTTGGTGTGCACTAGGAACGGTGATTTCTTCAGTGGTACTAACAATGTCGACCATTGCACCGGCACGACGCAAATAATCCACAGGGGTCAATGCTTCGATTTCTTCATAACCAGGTGCGAGTAAAACACAAATACGTTTATCCATTATAATTGCCTCCTATAATAATGACTATCCTTATGCTATAATGTGAATCATACAAACATTATAGCAAATACAACACTAAATAACACCGTATTCTCTAGCGTTCACTGTTTTTTTCGAAAATAATACCTACAAAGGAGGCCTCATAATGGCTCTTATGGAACTCACCCTCATTCCAATGGGAATGGATTCTACCAGCTGCAGCCCTTGTATTGCGCGTGCCCTTGACATTGCTAAAGCGGATCCAAATGTCACCTATGCGCTTAACCCCATGGGCACCACTTTAGAAGGCGAACTCACTGACCTTTACCAATGTGTGCAACGCATGCAAGAAGCACTTTTTGAAGATGGCGTGCCACGCGTCTATACCGTTTGCAAAATTGATGATCGACGTGATAAATATCAATCTATGAGTGAACGTATGCAATCGGTCGAATCTAAACAACGGCAATAAAAAAAACAGCCACCGCTTTCAAATGGAGTGACCTCAAGCGTTAGAGATTTAATGCTAACAATTTGAAGCCCATTCATTCAAAACGGTGGCTATTTTTAATGTGTATCTGTTTCTATAGCAAAATCATTGCTATCATCTTCACTATTATTAAGCGCCAACACCTTCTGCGCAATGAGTTTAGTCGCCAAAGAAAGGGCGGCCATGCTTGTACCCAAAACAGTCACCGGCATTGTGGAATATGCCTGCTCATCCATCACTTGACCACGGGTTAAATCTGATACATAAGCCAAGCCCATTTCCATTTTTTGACAAAATAAATCATAAGCCACTTGAAACTCTCTATCACACAGTTCAAGCTGCAAATAAATACCTTTTTGAATATCCGTAAGTGGCAAAACCTGTTTGAGCAATACATAAACAATCATGCAGGCAAGATGTTTACGTTGGTATCGCTTCTTTTCCGGTTTAGGAAGCAGTTTTTGTTTAACATAGTTATTAATCATTGCAGCAGTCAAAAGCTTGTCATCGCCCCTGAGTTTTTCGTTTCTACCATGCGGTTGAACCACCAGAAAAGACAACGTGTCGTTGATATATTCCAACACCTGATCCATGTAAAGATTCAAGCTCGGCAGCTCATCCCAACGTGGCAAATGGACAGCACTTAATTCCTCCGCCCACGCATTGAGCTCCTGTGAATAATCCTTCATAAAACGCCCTCCTTTTCTCACAATCTAGTATAATATAGGCTTTAACAATAAGCAAATTTCTTTGTCTCACCCAATTAAAAGAAAAACCGTCTTTAATATTATATCAATGACTTGCAAAATGTTGACATTAATTCTCTCTCTTGATATTATAATAAAAAAGTATAGCACAGGAACAAAGACAATTTACAAGATACCTTCTACTAAATATACCAAGGAGTGGTTCTTATGATTACTGTTGACGATCCAGTATTTTCTTTAATTGGCGGCTTGATTGCTTTGGTTGTTCAGCTTGGCATGCTAATCATTGTGTTTAGCTTACCCGGACGTTTTCGTGAGCAGCGTGAATATATCGAACAGCAAAAACGCGAGATTGAGCAAAAGCTGGAAGAATTGCAAGAATCACAGGCTACGCTTTTAAAGCTGTGCAACGAACAGCACGCTAATCAATCGACCAAAGCATCCACTCAGCAAGAATGATATTTTCCGGCCACAGACGACAAGCATTTCGCCTGTGGCTTTTCGTATTTTAATAGTCAAAAAAATTAATCTGTCCATATTGGTATATATTTTTATTTGGTAAAAACGTGCTATTACTTGAACCACTACAAATCAAAAGTGATAAAATATAAGCAAATAAAACACCATCGTTTGATGGTCTATCCTTTAAGGAGGAACGATTATGAGTAAGAAAATTTTATTACTTTGCGGTGATTTTACTGAAGACTACGAAACCATGGTACCTTTCCAAGCACTTTCTATGTTGGGTTATCAGGTTGATGCAGTCTGTCCGGACAAAAAAGCCGGCGATACTGTTGCTACAGCTGTTCATGATTTTCTCGGCAAACAAACCTATACCGAATTGACTGGTCATAATTTTGCACTTACTGCTGATTTCGATGCTGTCAACACCGCTGATTATGAAGGGCTTTTCATTACCGGCGGTCGCGCACCGGAATACATCCGTTTGAACCCTCGTGTAATTGAAATTGTTACTGAATTCTTTGCAGCCAACAAGCCTGTTGCAGCAATCTGCCATGGTCCACAGGTGCTCACCGCAGCTGGTGTACTCTCCGGCTACAAAGCAACCGCTTATCCGGCTGTAGGCCCGGACATCAACCTTGCCGGCGGCGAATATGTTGAAGTCGCTGCAGACGAAGCAGTCGTTGATAGAAACCTTGTTACTTCTCCGGCTTGGCCTGGTAATACTGCAATTTGTCGTGAATTTGTAAAACTTCTCGGCGCAAAGATTGAAATTTAATCATTACAAAAAAGTCTGACCGGTGTAATCCATAGATTGCACCGGTCAGACTTTTTTTATTTCTTTTTAGCGGTTTTCTTCTTTAATGGAAAGCGAACGGTAATTGTTGTTCCCTTGCCCACCTTGCTTTTTACCTTAATGGTTGCGTTATGTCGAATTGCCGCATGCTTTACGATTGATAATCCTAAGCCGGTACCGCCTCTGGCACGCGAATGACTCTTATCGACACGATAGAAACGTTCAAAAACGCGGTCGACTTTGTCTTCGGGAATGCCAATGCCGGTATCTTTTACTTTGAATACCGCTTCATCCTTATTCTTAGTGATTACAACCGATACACGGCCATGATCCTTGTTGTACTTAATGGCATTATCACAAAGATTGTAAATCATTTCATGAATCAGCGTATGAACACCTTTAATGACGACACTTTCGCCACTTACATCCATCTCGATGCCCTTCATCTGCGCATGAGGCATCAGTTGCTTCACCACATCCTTGCTCATTGCCAACAAATCAATGGCTTCAAGCGGAAGCTCTTCAGACGTTTCATCTAACTTAGAAATGCTGATAATGTTTTCGACAAGCGCCACCATATGTTGTGCCTCATCATAAATCTGCTGCAAAAATTGCGGTTGATCTTCTTCCTTAACCATATTATTCAGTAAAAGCTCCGCACAACCGGAAATGCTATGCAACGGTGTTTTGAGTTCATGGGATACATTGGCACTAAATTCACGGCGAAGCTGCTCCGCTTCCATTTTTTCTGTTACATCCATATAGAAGAGCACAACCCCTTGAATATCATCGTCGGAGAAAACCGGATTCCCATGGATTTCATAATTCTTGTTATCCATTTCGACACTTACGCTATAGTTTTTGCCATTGTAGACTTTATTCAGGAGCTTATGAAGCTTTGGTTCATCACCCAATAGCAGAAAATCTCTGCCAATGTAGTCTTCATCCTGCACATCCAATAAGTGGGTAGCACTGCGATTCATTAAAAGAATACGTCCATCTTTGTTGAGAAGCACCAAGCCTTCTTCCATGTTGTCAATGACAATTTGAAATTCATTGCGCTGCTGATTGAGCAATACAGACTGATTGCGGATTTCTTCATGTTGCTGCTCTATGCGTGACAACAGTGGCATAAGCTCATCATAGGTTTCATTGGCCAGTGGATTATCCAAATCAATGGTATTCAGCGGTTCAACGATGCAACGAGAAAGACGTTTTGCCACAAACCAGGTTAATATCAGCACACCAAGTAATAGCAACATTGTAGGTCGTGCCAACAGCCACAGCACACCTTCCAGAGAAATATCGTCTGTCGCTAATCGCAAAACAGATTGATCATCCAATCGTTTTGCTGCATAAATCAACCGTTCCGTAAACGTGTCGGAGTTACGTTCCACCTCAGCGGTGCCATTGCTTTGCGCTTCAATAAACTCTTGTCGCTTACCATGATTCTCCATTTTATTGGCATCGCTCCAATTATCAAAAAGGACCGTGCCATCAGCAGCTATCAAGGTAATCCGATACCGCGAATCATCCAAATCCTGAAGGTAATCTTCGCCTTGGCTTTCAACCATCGCCGCCAAATAATTCAACTGCGCACTCATTTGATTTTTTGTTTCTTTGTTAATGTATTGATAGGTAACACCCACCAGCAACATAACACTCACCAACACAGTAATCAACGCTGTGCCAAAGACGGTCAAAAAGACGCGCTTTTTCACTGAGTAACCTCCATTCTATACCCTACACCACGTACAGTGTTGATATAGTTTCCGCATTCTCCCAGTTTTTGACGCAAATTCCGAATGTGAACATCGACAGTTCTGGTTTCACCATCATAGTCTTGATCCCAAATACAGGTTAAAAACTGCTGGCGAGTAAATACGCGGCCAGGATTACTCATAAGCATGGAAAGCATTTCAAATTCTTTGTATGTTAAATCTACCTGTTCGCCATTTGCCAGCACCACGTGAGAATTTGGATTTAACACCAAATCCCCCAACTGAATCGACGGTTCCTCATCCTGTACCGCACGACGCAAGACAGCACGCACACGAGAGACCATTTCCATCATACCGAAGGGCTTCACAAGGTAATCATCTGCACCGGAATCCAATCCAATAACCTTATCATACTCACTGCCCTTGGCCGTTGCCATAATAACAGGCACACGCTGGGTGCTTGATTGCACGCGCAGTTTTTTCAAAATAGAAATACCATCCTCATCCGGCAACATAATGTCCAAAATAATCAAGGTTGGTATCTGCTCCTTGAGTGCATCGTAGAGCGCTGCGCCATCTTCAATCCCTTTGGCTTCGAGGCCAGCAGCCTCCAACGTGTAGACCATCATATTGCGAATGCCGGCTTCGTCTTCCACACAATAAATCACTGTTTTCCCCTCCTTGGGGTCATTATTTGTTTAATTTATCACTGATCATGTAAATCACTTGTTGAGCAATCTTTACACAATGATCACCCATACGTTCATAATACTTGTCAATCATTAATAAATCAAGGGCACAATCTGTATCCTCACGGGATTCAGCTGTCTTAAATAATTCGGCAATATTATGCTTGGTCTTGTAAAAAAATTCATCTACCACTTCATCGTATTCAATAACATCATGCGCCGCTTGAAGATTTTTGTCGGCAAATGCCTTCATGACGTCATGTATCATACGACAAACTGCTTCGGAAAGCTCCTGAAAATACGCCATTTCAACCGGTTTTTGATTAATTTCCTTACGAAGCATGGTTTCACAAATATCCACTGCCTGCATACCGATTCGTACCAAATTTGCAAGCATCTTCGAAGATGCTGTAATCGCACGCAAGTCACCGGCAACCGGTTGTTGCAACAGCAGCAATCGATTACACAAGGCTTCAATCACATATTCACGTTCATCAAACAACGCTTCATAGGTCAGCACCTTCTTTGCCAGTACGGTGTCACCGTTAATCAAAGATTCCGATGCATCCTTAATAGCTTGTTCACAGAAATTACCAATTTCAATCATTTCTTGATTCAGCTTTTCAAGCTGACCGACATATACATCTCTCATCAACCAAATCTCCCTGTAATATAATCCTCAGTGCGCGAATCATGTGGTGTGGAAAACAGTGTGTGCGTATCATTAAACTCAACCAAATCTCCTAAAAGGAAAAACGCTGTTTTGTCGGAAATACGCGCTGCTTGTTGCATATTGTGTGTCACGATAACAATGGTATAGTCCTTTTTCAGTTCAAGCACCAAATCTTCAATCTTGGAAGTGGATATTGGGTCTAGGGCACTTGTTGGTTCATCCATAAGAAGCACCTCCGGATTAACAGCCAAGGCACGCGCCACACAAATACGCTGCTGCTGACCACCGGAAAGACCAAGCGCCGATTTTTTAAGACGATCCTTTACTTCATCCCAAATCGCAGCACTTGTCAAAGAACGTTCCACAATTTCATCAAGCTCTGCCTTATTTTTGATGCCATGAGTACGCGGACCATAAGCAATATTGTCGTAAATACTCATTGGAAATGGATTTGGCTTTTGAAATACCATCCCAACACGTTTACGAAGAAGATTCACATCCATACCTCCGTAAATATTTTCATTGTCTAAAAGCACCTCCCCTTCAATCCGACATCCTTCAACCATGTCATTCATGCGGTTGAGAGCTTTCAGTAAAGTGGATTTCCCGCATCCGGAAGGCCCGATAAAGGCAGTGATTTCATTGGGAGTAATACCAATGTTGATACCATGCAAAGCATGAAAATCACCGTAGTATAAATTTAGGTTCTTAATATCAAATTTGTACATTCTTCTTATTAATCCTTTCTCAATAATTTCGCCACAAATTCAGCAGCAAAATTCAACAAAATAGCAAGCAGCAAAAGCACCACTGCTGTCGCAAAGGTTTGATTCATATACAGCCCTTCACCTGAAAGCACATACATGTGTACCGCCAAGGTTCTGGCAGATGAAAATACACTGCCAGCCACTTCCGCAATAGTCCCTGCAGTAAAGATAAGTGCTGCAGATTCACCAACAATACGACCAATGCTCAAGATAACCCCGTTCACGATTCCCGGTATTGCACTTGGCAACACTACTTGACTGATGGTGCGAAGCTTCCCTGCCCCCAAACCAAAGCTCCCTTCGCGATAGCTATCCGGTACCATTTTTAGGGATTCCTCAGTTGTACGCAAGACCACCGGTAAAACCATAATAGACAACGTGAGAGACCCGGAAAGAAGTGACAGACCCATATTACAAAACTTTACAAAAAAGATAGAGCCAAAAAGCCCATATATAATAGAAGGAATCCCTGTAAGGGTTTCAGCAGTAAGTCGAACCAGCCCCACAAAACGGCTTCCCTTCTTTGCATACTCTATAAGGTAAATCGCTGCACCAATCCCTATCGGAAGTGCCAACACTAATGCAATGACCACCATAAAAAGCGTATTAATGAGCGCCGGTAACATAGAAACATTTTCACTATCATAATGTAGCGAGAAGAGCTCTGGTGTAAGATTCGGAATCCCCTTGATGAGAATATAAAAGACAATAAACGCCAAGGTCGCAACACTAAATAGCGCACCCGCATGAACCAACACATACCACACAAGGGAGCCGGGGCGATGACGCAAACTCTGCCATTTTTGCGCCAATGCGCTTTGTTCTGTTTTCGTATTACTCATTCATGTCACCTTTCTTCAAAAGTGCCAATGCAAAATTGATAATCAGAATAAAGATAAAGAGCACCACTGCAGTCCCGACAAGAGCCTGACGATGCAGATCCGCTGCATATCCCATTTCCATAACAATGTTCGTTGTCAAGGTTCGCACCCCATCAGTGAGCGCTTCCGGTATCGCCGCTTGGTTGCCGGCAACCATAATGACCGCCATTGTTTCACCAATTGCACGCCCCAAACCAAGCACAACACCGGTGAGAATTCCGCTTTTACAAGCCGGCAAAACCACATGAAAAATGCTTCGTTCATGTGTCGCACCCAACCCAATACTCCCTTCATAGTAACTGGTATTTACAGAACGAATGGAAGATTCGCTCACGGAAATAATCGTGGGTAAAATCATCATCCCCAACAAAATCGCCGCCGTCATCACACTCAAACCACGACCGCCAAATGTATCGCGTACCCAAGGCACCAACACCATCAAGCCGAAAAACCCGTAGACAACAGATGGAATCCCAGCCAGAAGCTGTACCCCACTGCGAAGCAATGGATAAATACGTTTCGGGCAATAAAACACCATATAGACTGCTGATAAAATCCCAACAGGAACACCGATAAGAAGCGCACCAATGGTGGTATACACACTCCCAACAATCATTGGGAAAATGCCAAACACATTATTATTTGGTCGCCATTCTGTGCCACTCAAAAACTGCCATGCTCCTATTTTCATAATCGCCGGTAGACCATTGGCAAAGAGAAAAATACAGATTACAAATACCGCCACCACAGACACACACGCAGCGAGGGTGAAGAGGGCTTTCATCCCTCTTTCCTTCGCTGCGTTATGATGTGTGGACTTTATAGAAATCTTACTTTGCATTGTTCAGTTCATCCCATTTAGTAATTTCACCGAGATAGATTTTCTTTACTTGGTCGGAGGTTAAATCTTCAATAGGATTTGCATTATTAACAATTACAGCAATCCCATCCTTGGCAATCACAGTTGCTTTTACACCTTCAGCGGTTTCACTGTCTTTCAGCTCACGGGACGCCATACCAATATCGCAAGTACCATCGATGGTATTGGTTACGCCACTGGAAGAGTCACTTTGTTGCACTTCAATTTCTACATTAGGATTGAGTGCTGCATACGCTTCTTTTAATTTTTCCATCAACGGATATACAGAGCTTGAACCGGAGCAAACAACTTTACCCTTTAGACCTTCCGGTGCGGTATAAGCTTCAGATGCCTCTACTGCAATTTGGCCATTTTCTTCAACAACAGCTTGACCATCGCTGCTCATAATAAACTTGATGAAATCTTCCGCCGCCGGACTTAAGTCATCCTTTGTCACAATATTGAATGGACGAGCAATCTTATAAGAACCATCGCTCACAGTTTCCACAGATGGCGCTACACCATCAATTTTTACAGCCTTTACCGTATCATTTAAGGAACCTAAGGAGATATAGCCAATCGCATAGTCATCACTGGACACGGTTGTCATCATAACACTGGTGCTGTTTGTTTCAGCAATGCTAGAATCTGTCTTATCCACCTTTTCACCGTTTTCCTCTGCTTCAATGCCAAAGAGCTCAATGAATGCGCCGCGAGTACCGGAACCATTTTCACGAGTGGTCGCATTAATCGTTTTTGCAGTATCAAAATCACTTGCACTGCTTTCTGCTGCACTGCTTGCCGGCGCATCCGCATTACCACCGCAACCTGCTAACAACCCCATACACAACATCACCGCTACACCAACTTTTTTCCAATTTCTCATTGTTGACCTTCTTTCTTTTGCTTCAATTCATTTCGTACTGACAGGCTTTATATTAAAGGTCACTTGTAAAGTCCAAAAGCGTCCCAACGTAAAATGATTGTTAAATATGCACACTATTTAACATTGGCATTTTGTCGTATTTTCTCATAACACCACTAAAAATCCCTTAACTATCGAGAAAACAAAGGTTAAAAGTATGTAAACTTCCTGTGATTAAATGAAAAAATTTAGTTGAAAATATCGAATTGGCTTTGAAAAATATCTGATTGATTCTCCAAGGCGCTTCCTTCTATAAAATAATCCTCCATTCCATGCAAAAACCTTCCAAGCGATCAAACTTTGAAAGTTCCGGCTTTTTACACAATATCGCAAGATTTCTTAAAACCAGTCTGAATGGTTTTGCTATCATAGAAAGGAGGTTCTTATGACTGAACAAACCATTATAAAAATTGAGGCTATTATTGAGTACATCGAAACCCATTTGAACGAAAAACTCTCTTTGGATACCGTCGCTACTGCCGTCCATTATTTCAAATACCATCTTAGTCGCCTTTTTTTCGATACCGTTGGCCTGCACTTAAACGACTACGTCAAGCGTCGTCAGCTCACAAAAGCAGCCAAGCTTTTGATTTTTTCCAAAAAGCCTATTATTGACATCGCCCTGCTTTACGGCTATCAAAGTCAGCAATCCTTTACGGCAGCATTCAAAAGCATGTACAAAGCCCCACCGGCAGAGTATCGTGCAAATCGCAATTTCTATCCTCTACAACTGCGCTTTACATTGGAAAAGGATCCACCAAAAGAGCCTCTTACCCATGCAGATATTTGCCTAGCGACAGAATTAGATATTGTCGATTGGATGACACTGATGCATCTCACCATTGACGGTTATCCCGAGATGAACGAAGACGACTATCTCTTCCACCTACGCACCGGTATCCTCGAAAACCGAGCCCCCAATACTCCCCAATATTGCAAACACCACCGGCCTATGATTAGCGCCTATTAGGAAAACACACTGTCAAAGGGGTTTGTAGCGGGGGTTAGCCCGCTACTGCGGTATCTTCCGTAGTGTTAATTTCAATGTA
>OLPO01000482.1_pt1 | contig 32299 bp, 36 predicted proteins | sample 1672831 | NCBI WGS metagenome assembly OLPO01 (sample SAMEA3136728, study PRJEB25190) | human gut metagenome
CATAGGAAAACGGCTTATCTTTCTTATCGGTTAAGATGGCGCTGATTTGTTCAAATATGTCTTTTGTTTCAGTCATTTGTGGTCTCCTTTTCTAAAAAAGCCACCGTTTCTGTAGGAAAACAGTGGCAATGTATAAGTGATATGGTTTAGCTTGCAATGTACAACTCGCTGTTGGAAATGTTCTCCAGCCAGTTTTTGTTCATTACATTACCAAAACGATATTTCTTCTGCGACTTGTAGGACCAATCGCAGCCGGAAACGACATCACCGATGGCGTTCAAGTACAGCTCGCCGCTGTAAAAGTCGATATCGCCGGTTTTGTTGAATTCGTATTCGAGCTTGTCTACATGAGGTTCACGCTTCTTATAGATATTCGAATCGAGATTCTTAGCACGCCCTTCGTTCAGTAAATAAGCCAGATGAAAGTCCGTTACCTTATCGTTACGGTTATATTTCAAGCCACTAAGGATACTTTTACTTTCATATGGGATTACTTCGTGGAAGTTATCACTGCTGATGCAAAGACCGCACATATAGTCATCTTTTTCATCGCAGTAGGCCCACCACTCCAGACTCGCCATAGCAAGGTCAGCCATCTTATCGACAGCTTTTCCGTTAGTGACCATGTAAAAGCTTCCAACGGCGATACCGCGCTCTTTGACAGCTTTCAAGGTGTATCGAATTGCCGGTATATTCAGAGAGATTTCCCCACCGGTAAAGGTAAGAGAGCTGATATAAGCTCCCTTCTCAAAGTTGTCGAGAAAAGCATCGATGTACTTCTCCTGAATATCGATGCTTTCGGCATCTCCGCGCAGGCAGTGCGCACAGCACATATTGCATCGGCGCGTAACTTCTATGAATACGTTGTTTGCGCTATAAATACGCATTTTTTCATGCCCTTTCTGTTATTCTTCCTCGCAATCCTCGTAGTTGTCCATGAAGTTCTCGTTGCGGTCGACGACAACATTCACATCCGGCGGAGCGATTTTAGTCAGACCATAGTTCAAGAAGAACGAGCCGGGAATGTCATCGACATCGCCCCAGTTCCAGCAACCACAGTTGATTTCCAGCTGTCGTTTGCCTTCATCCGTCTTGAGATAGTCCTTGACAGCACTGCGCAGGACCGTTTCGGGGTCACGGATTTGCTCCGGATTGTAGCTAAACTGAATCAGTGTGCATTCCGTTGCGGATAAGCCAATGACCTCATTGGCGATGATAGTGAATACTTCCATCGTAAGTTCCCTCCCCTCACGCGTTGACGATACCGCCGTGCTTGGCAAGCACTGCATCCACCGTCTCAACGGGGACATACCCATAGACGGTAAATAGCGGACGGGCTTCGTTCTCGGCATACGGCAGAAACTCCTCGACCGTCTCAGACAGATTGCCGAGCTCGACCTTGGAGTAATCGCCGTCCTGCAGGTCCTTACTCGGTCTGCAGTAGTGCATGCTGCTTGCCTGAATCGACAGGTTGAAGCCGTCTGCACAGACCGCAATCGGCCGAAGCGCAGGGGTGCCGAAGATGGTTTTGGAAAAGGTCTTGCGGAGAAATTCGTTAACATTGTTGATAGCCATAGCGGTATACTTCCTTTCTGTTGTATGAGATGTTTTTTGTCAGATGTACTTTTCCCAGAAGCGCTCGAACTCTTCGTCCGGCATCTGGGCTTCGGTTTCATCCATCACACGGTCGTAAGTATCACTGGAAATGTCGGTCCCGACAAAATCAGCAACAGCCTCATGTCCACGCTTTTGGATGGCATCCTTCAGGATAGCCCAACGACATTCGTGAATGGCATCATCCAGCGTTTTGTTGCCATCAGGCTGCCAATACTCGCCTGTCTGCTGAATTCTATAAAACTCATCCAGCGCATCATCAACATTGTTTTCGAGAAGAATATCGTCAATAAAATTGATAGGATAATCCTTGCCGTTGATTTTCACTTCTGCATAACTGAAACAGTCGTCGTCACACGGCATTGCTGCACAGGTGACATCGAAAATTTCGTGCGTTTCCTTGTTTACCTTGCAAGGCAACTGGAATGTTGCTCCGGACTCGAAGTAAGAAAAGACGACCGCTTCCTCAACATCGTTGTCCGGGCATTTCGCAGACTGGATGAATTCCGGCATAGACAGCACATCAATACTCTCTCTTCGGTCGCCCATGGCAGGATAAACCTTCATGATTGTATAACCATCATGCTGCAACTTTCGGATAGCACGGCACAGGTCCACACGGATTTCGTGCGAATCCATAATGGTGCCACGGTCATCCTTAGGTAGGAAGATTTCGATAACTTTGTTGATGTCAGGGGTTTCGGCAACGAAGTAGACTTTGTCATCGTGAATTTTGAACATTACATTACGCTCCTTCTTGTTCACGCAAAAAAGGCGGGCTCCCTAAAAACAGGAAGTCCGCCCTTTAAGCGAAATTGTGAATGTACGAAAGGCATAAAACCCTTTCGATATGGAATGTTATCTATCGTACAATTTTTATTGTAGTCGGTTCGCACAAGCACGCAACTATGATTTGGGATTTGAACCGCAAAAACAAAATGAAAACAGGGCAACGGCCATTGCGGTCGCTGCCCTATTGTTTTGCGCTGCTGCATGAAAAAGCCGCCCACCAGAAGGTGAACGGCGCTATACAAAATTAAGTGATTATATTCAAACCACCAAATTTCGTAAATACCCCTTTAAGGTTTGCAAATCCCGCACGCCGAATACCCTTCCTGGATGAGCTCATCGCGGGGCCCCATATAGTCGATTCGATTCTTTTGACTCATCGATTCGACTGCGGAGCAATCGGGTTTGTGAAACTTCATAGTGCTCGTGTTCAGAACGTATGTCTCGTCTATGACAAGTGAAGCTTTGTCCTGTTCATCCTTGGAATCTGCAGCACTACCGGCTTCAATCCGGTTTTCATCATGATATTCACCGGAAGTGAAACTTACCTCTTTGCCATCCGAGGTGCAGTAAATATCACCCAGCAGGTCTGTGCGATAAACCTCGACACCTTTGTTTTGCAACTTGTCGAGTGTTTCCTGATGTGGATGACCGTAACTGTTCCCTGTGCCACAAGAAATCACAGCATATGTTGGATTTACCGCATCCAGAAAAGCCTCTGAGGTAGATGTACTTGAGCCATGATGCCCTACTTTCAGAACTGTTGACTGAATGTCTTGTCCCGATGCAAGTATCACGTTTTCCGCTTCCTGTTCCGCATCTCCGGTAAAGAGGAACGAGGTGTCTCCATAGACAATACGCAAAACAATCGAAGTATTGTTCGTGTCATCGGGAACAGAATTAACACCAACTATCGTGAATTCCGCTTCCCCCAGAGTGTAGGTTTCACCCACATCTGGTATCGTGATACCTCCGCCTTTTTGCTCCGCGTAGCTTGCAAAGTCCCGAAATGCTTTGCTGTCGTATTCTGTCACAGGGCATAGAGTCATGTCCGCAGTGACGGCCTCAAAAGCACCGGACAAGCCGCCGATGTGGTCTTCGTGCGCGTGAGTCCCAACGACATAATCCAGGTGCCCATCGGTTTCACGCTGCATAACAGAATATAAGAGGTTAGAATCATCTCCATTACCGCCATCAATAAGCATCGAGTGGCCGTCACAGGTGATAAGGGCGGAATCCGCCTGCCCTACGTCTATAAAGTGAATAGTAAAGCTGCCGTCCACCGAACCGCCAGCCGTCTGTTCACTGCTTGCAGTGCTTTCTGAGACGACCCCGGTGCTGGATGGACTTTCCGATATTATCGGATTCTGACCGCAGCCGGTGAAGCTGAGTGCAAAGAGCGTAGCGATGATTGCCGCCGTGCTCCGGAATAGATTGTTTTTGAGTTTCATACTTTTTCTCCTTTCAACAAAAAAAGCGGACCTACCCCGTGATGGGATAAGTCCGCTTAAAATACAGATTGTGAATCCTACTGATTTTTAGTATCTGTTCACATTTTATATTGTACGGCGTTCGTATATTTTGGCAAGCGCTATTTTTCGCCAAACTTAATGTCGATATATACAATTTCAAAGCACAGTGCAGCGTTTAAAATAAATCCGAAAACAATGTAGGATGGATGAGTCAAGGACCAGCCAGGATTCGCTAGATACCCATGCCAATATCTAATGTTAAGTACAAAAATAAACACCGGCAGAATTAGATACCAGATGCTTTCCAGCACAATTTTGATATTTTTTCGCATCTCACTCGCCTCGAAATTCGAGCGGAATCATGGTCCGGCGCTTTTGGCTTTCTGAATACCAGATAACGCCAAATCCGACCAGGATAGCGAAAATGATGATTTTCAAAAGCTTCTTCATTTATTTCTCCTTTTATGCTGCGGATGCAAAGATGTCACCGCAAGGGCAGTTATAAAACATTTTATACCGACTTGTCACGGCCGATATATCCCAATTCTTAATATCTCTCTCCTTTTTTAGAAAATTTTTATCGCTGCGAATATCTTTATGGCATCGTGATATTCGCAGAATAATTGTTTATGCTTTGCTCATTTTTGTCAGTCGCTTAGCAACTGACATGATGAGCCATTTCTGGGTTTTCTCCGAGAGTTGGCGGGGCTTGCATTCGATTTTCTTGCGAATCCCGCAGGTATTTTCGCCGTTGTAATATAGCAGAACTCCTATACCATCAGGAATCTCATCTTTGACCTTCTTGTATAGCGCTAACGGCATCGCATAGTAGTTACAGTGCCCCACAAAGTTGTGGCCATGGTCAGAGTGAAAGTCACTCACGGAAACCTTAATTTCCACGCAGGTGATGACGGTGTCGATGGTGTATGTATGTTTCGTCTTATATAGCCTGCAGAACCGTTCCGTACACGGTTCATTACGAAAACTCCAGTTGGCGATATCTTTAGGGCATGATACTTCCTGCGTCCACTGCCGGATGGACGGCATAACTAAGTCTCTGTCCTCATCCCTGTACATTGAGAGTTTGCAGGTCCCACATTTTATTTCTGATGTGAAGCACTCTTGAACCCGAACGAAGTCAACAAGGCCGGATTTTATCGAACCGCACTCGACAGGTACTTCCAGAGCGTCGAAGCCTTGACGGAACGAATCACCCCGGTATCCACCATAGTTGGCAGGATGCCAAACCTTTAGCGCTGATTCTATTTTTTGAGTCAGAAGAGTTTTTGCCATGGCTGCTCCAATCCTCATCGAATGATTTCGTGCGCAATAACGTCGGATTCCGTACAAAAGATATCGCTGTAATCGGCCTCATCATTGCCCGCACAGACCTCATGCTGATATGGTGCAGTACCCTTTCGCTCGATTTCGATGCGCCAGATACCGTTCGTATAACGCACTACCAAAATCGTGTCATCATCCAAGAACAGCCGGACTCCCTTGACATCGAAGCAACCGATTTCATCGACCCCATAGTTGGAATTATCCAGGCAGACAAGGTCGTCACTGGACCCATAAATTTTGACCACGTTGCACCTCACACCGTTTTCTGTTCGCTGGTGACAATGCGCGGGATGAATAAAAATTCAGTTTTTCTTGTTTCAGTGTTGGTCCTCCGAATGACCGTGCCATCCCGGATAATTTTCACGCCGTCCTTTTTGATGACGGGCTTTTCATCGCCGACAAAATTCATCAGTTCCAATTCCTCGACAGTATAGTTGTCCCGGTGCAGCCATTCCGTGAGCTCACCGTCATCGTCGAAAACCGGGACAGCCTCGCTTCCCAGCGTGCTCCTTGCTTTGAATTCATTCATAGTTTTCGTCCTCCTTGCAACAATTTTCCATGCGTATTATCAGAATTTCGGGATTATATCTGAGCTTTGTAACATTCGTACAGCCGCAAAAAGTCAAGCCGATTTAATTTAGGTTTATACCGCCTTCTTCGTCTTCTTGGTTTCGGGCTTTACGATACCGCCGTTGGCATCGTAGACATTGTATGGGAAGTCACCATTATTGACGCGCTTAGCAACGCGCTGCCCGGTGGCAGTCTTATAATACTGGTTCAGTCGGTTTGCAGTACGGAAAAAGGCAAACCTTGCATACTGTGTGCCGCGCTTGACACGGTTTTCGCGCAGCAGTTCGTCCCGCAGCGTGATAGCATAATGTTCGGCTTCATTGTTGGTGAACCCCGAATAGAACACGTCCATGAACTTCTCGATATAAATAGCGGGAACATCGTTCATGGCAGCCACAATGATGGCGGCTGTTGTACCTGCGGAATTGAGTCCCGGCAGCGTAGCCTTCTTGATGCACTTGGTTGCGGATTCGATTTGCGTGCGGTATTTCATCAGCCATTCGCTCAAAGCTTCCTCGTGACTGAGGTTCGAGCCTGCGAACACGCGGCCGATGAGGTTTGCTGCGGAGAGAATCGTATTGTTCGTCCAGCTCATATCGTACTCGGACATCTGTACGCGATTCGCCATGGAGCGGATGTTCCCGGAATCGATGTGCTGAGACTTGGCGGCATTAAAGGTCACGTTCATACGCACGGTCACACCGGACTCGACGATAGCGAGCAGTCGATGCTGACCATCGACCAGCGTGCCATCGGAGGCAATGGCGATACCCTGATGCGTTGTATCCCAATGCCCTTCTCTCATGTCTTTCGCCATCTTTTTGACTTTGGCGACGTTCACGTTCCGATTGTTATCGTTCCTCTCAAGCCATTTTGCCGCCTGTTCGGGCGAGATTTCGTAGCCGTCCCGAGTCCTCTGATTAAAATTATAGCGTCCCATCTGTAATTCCTTTCTGCCTATGTGGGCATATGTCTGATATTTGTTATGTGATATTCAGAAGGATTTTCCGATTTGTGATTATATTCGTGTTGGTCGAGTTGGCGTGGCTGCATCGAAACAGTGCGCAACGTTCTGAGTCTGTGCATAACACCTCCTCTCACCAGCGGCGATAAGGTATCCCTGCCGCTGAGGTTATGAGTCCTAGCTCTGTCGTCTGAATCAGCCAGAATCGCCAGCAACTCATCGATGATGCCGATATAGTTGTCGTCATTGATATACTGGATGGTGTTAATCATGGCCGTTTTCAGTGCATTGATAGGTTCTCCGCGCATTGAACCGGAAGTATCGACAACGAACAAAGCTATTTCTTAGTCTGTGCGGGTGTATCCGTGGTCAGCTAACCATTTATGTACTTCATTCGTGACGTCCAATGTATCGATGGAATAGCTGTTAACTCCCAGTTTGCCATTGGAAAGATTCATGCCGATATTATAAATGAGCTTGTGGCCTTTCATTTTGCCGATGGTCGTTGTGCTTCCTGCGGCGAATGCTTTGATTCCGACGCCGAGTTCCGAGTTATTCTCGTAGTCCAGCTCTTTGTAAGTAAAATTGTCTTGTACAAGAATCAGTTTTTTGAAAATCTGATGACTCTGCAAGATGCCATTATGAATGGAAAGGCAGTTTTGCCAATCGGCTTCAAAATCAATCCAGTTCCCGAATGTGGAAGCTGTCAATGGAGCATTAGGGCTCTGGTTGATAGCTGCTGCCTCTTGAAGCAGCAGTTTCTTAGGTGTTTTGTATTCCGCTACCGGATAGTTAATTTCACCCTTGCACAGTATTTCCGCAAATGCTTTGACGGCAAGCTTACCAAAGATAACGCAGAAACATCCGCAGAAACCAAAAAATGCGCCAAGCAGATAGAATACAAGTGTTGCTGTATGGATGCTTTCGGGGTCGTATCTCTGCGCTGATGCCTCCGAGATAGCAAGGCCAATTGGAATCAGCAGCAAGATAATGCCGAAAATTATAAAGGCGATTCCCATTGTTACCCACATCCGACCCGTACCTGCCGGGGTCGCATATTTCAGTGCTCTTTTCCGTTCTTTCTCAGACGGAATCATCTTATCCTTTTTGGCTGCCATGATTTCCTCCTCCTTTTAATCGTGAAATCTGTTGTTGATTTTCTGAATCAGCCAAAGCTGAGCTGCTCTGAGTCAGTTGAAAAGAAAGCCGCCTTTTTCTTTGCCTGCTCTTTTGCACTCTTACTTATCGGTTTCTTCGTGCCGTCCAGATGATGCTTGCTCTTGTACGAATACCCTTTCCAGGCAGCCTGATAGGAAAGGTAGCCATATCCGTTAGCATTGTCCAGGACCTTATCAGTTGCGGCCTCGACCACAACATAACGGGGCTGGTTGGGCTTTGAGAGTTCATCGCTTTTCACGACACGATAGCTCTTCTTCTCATCTGCGCCGTACTTGGAGAACGGTAATGTGGATTCCTTTTGGGGTTTGGCTTTTGCCTTGGTATTTTCGGTATTTCCCTCGACGGAATCTACCAGTTCAGAGTCAAAGAACGCCTCATCGAGCGGCACATTGGAATTGTTCTGCTTATTTGCTTCTTCGATTTTCTGATACATGGCATCTTCGACACGGCGCATCTTCCAGACCTTGATGAGGACCTTTTCCGGGAACGTGATGGTCAGTCCCTTTTCCGCCAGCATCTTTCGGACAGCAGGCGTAGCGAAAGACTTGTATTTTGCATACGGTCCTTCTTCGTGCTGCTCGATTTCATGGCTTACCTGAGTCATGTATTCCTCAAACGCCTTGTTCTGGTCGAGCCAGAACTCGACTTCGGAATAAGGAGAATCATGGTCCACGTTTTTTTGAAGTTCGCAACTCTTCGCATAAGCAAGACAAGCGTCTTTCACATCGGCAAAACCAAGCCCAAAATTATCGTTCAGAGTGTTTCGGCGTGCTCCATCCATCACGAAATAACGGCTTCCTTGCTTGATGATGGCGATACCATCTCCGGAAGTGATAGTGGTGGACTCTTCCGCATATCCGTCGTCAGTCCAGCGGTCGATAATCGATGCCGTATCCTGTACAAAGCCTTTTCGGCAGGTGTAATAATCCGCGCCGTTGTAAGCTCGTTTCGTGATGCACTTGAGGATTGCGTCAATCAGAGCGTCCTTATCCTTGATTTTTACGCTGTACATCAGGTTACTTTTCACGTTCCAGACAACGCCATATGGAAGACTCAGCGCAATCATAGAACACGCACACTGCAGAAAATGCTTGTGTGCCAGACTGCTGATGAACTTGATGCAGTAGACGGTGCTGTTCTTTACGACATCCGCAAGGCCCGAGGCATAAATCACTTTATGGTCATTAGTATGGATGTCGATATCTCCGCGTGCCTGAACATACTCATCGGGAGTGAACACGGTGCCAAGCCGCATACTGAGCGACATTTTGGCTTTTGCGCTCACAAAAGGAGGCTTGACCTGTTTTACATACCGGCACTGATTCGTTTCAAGCGCCGTGAGCAGCAGAACCTTATCCTCGACCGTTGCGCCTTTCTTGATTTTCAAATACTGCATGTCCTTGTGTAGGTCCATGTAATAAGCGAGTGCGTCATCGATATCATAGGAATTAAAGAATCCTGCCTGCATATAGATGCTGATGCAGGGAGACAAGTCAATCATGGCATCCGCTGCCTGCACATCGATGGTCGTATTGTCATCGCGTTCAATCGGTGTAACTTCCAGCAGCTTATAGCAAGCATCCACATCTTCGATGAATTTGTGGTCGAACATCTCGGAGAACGAAAACGGATGCCGGAACACGCAATTCATTCCAGTCGGAGTCATCAGGGATTTATCGCTCAACGGATGGTCATAGTTCACGAAGATAATCCGCTGCTTTCCTCGGCTTGCTGCGACACAAAACAGATTCCGAAGAATCTCATATCGTGACATCGGCTTGCTTGTGCGGGACGACCAGTATTCTTCAGTGAAATCGAACACGACACAGATAGGTCGCTCCATACCTTTGCTGCCGTCAAATGTTGTGAAGATACCAACATCTGAGGAAGGTGCTACCGCCTTATCCCCGTCATTGTCCGCGATACTTGCATAGACGTGATGCTTGTCATAGAGGTTTCCGGGGCGATTTTCCAGGTCATTGAGCACCTTTGTCATAGCTCCGATTCGAGCGCCCAGACACAAAACATCTTTCGGGTTTTGTTTATTCAGAAACTCCGTCACCTCATCGACTGACATCTGTTCCACGATGCAGGAACCATTTACGCCGTTGATGGTCTTGCCCCAGATATTGCCGAGTCGTTCTGCCAAGTCATGAGAAATACGGAAGCATTTCGTGAAAACCACCTGTTCATGGCGGCCGAGAAAATCCTGCATGAACTCCCAGACATCCAGCGCTGTATCATCGTAGATTTTCTGCTTCATATCGCCCACTGCGACGATTTGAAGGCCCGGATTCTGAGAACGGATATATTTGAGCAGTTCTGCAATCTCGTCATTGATATCCTGATACTCGTCAATGATAAGAGTATCAATTGGCGGAATCGGAATTTTCTTTTCCAATACCATAGCGAGCTGTTCACCCTGCCCGCAATTTCGGATTCCCTTTTTGTTCAGCAGCAGGCTTGCAAATCCGTGATAGTTCTGGACCAAGACATTATGATTTTTGATTTTGTCTTTGGCGTCAAGTTTGAGTAATCGGTTATAGGTCAAGTACAGGATACACCGTTCTGGAGGGTACGCATCACAGAGCACGTTGATGGTCGATGTCTTTCCGCTGCCAATGCAAGCGTCACACAATACGTTTTTTCCCGACAATGCCAAATGTACGAATTCCTGTTGTTCGCTTGACAAGTCGTTCAGCGTCATAGCTATATCTCCTAACAACAAAAATGCCCCGGCAGCATCCAATTCAGATGCCGTCAGGGCACAATTTTTATCTTATTAGGGTTATTATATCTGATTCGCACAGATGTGCAAGGCTTTTGCTATGTTTTATTTTTGCTTTTTGGGCAAAAAAGAACGCCAACCCGCAACTTGCGAATGAGCGCATAATCTTGTACAGCCTTGATGGTTGTTGTCGTTGGTGTTCCGCTTTACACGATACGCCGCAAATATGACTTGTTGATTTCCACCAGAAGCTCCTCAATTTTTCCAAAGTCAGGCTTAGCAGGAAGCGCAGTCTTCTTCACATCATACTGAAATCTCTTTTCGAGTGCATCAACAAGCTCAAAGAATTCGGGTGCGTACGACCCGTCTTCACGCAGGTACTTGCCGTTGCGAATCGCCAACAGTTCCTCGCGTTCCTTGTCTCGGTGAGTGATAATCTCGCCTTTTTCCAGAATATCGAACGCCGTGTAGTACAACCGCACAATGTGCATCGCGTGTTTGTTGATGTGGGCAGCATCTTTTTGTGCTTTCGGATGCTGCGGCTGCTCATACTGGGCGATGGTCGTAGTCAGACTCTTTAGCAGCGACTTTAGAGAGGTGACTGGATAATCGTTCAAGCTGCAAGAAATCAGGAGCGGATGTTTGCCTTCTTCATCTGTATCCTCACTGATGGAGATTTCAAAAATGTCATCCTTGCCCCATCCGGTAATCGACCGTTCCAGGCTTCTCTTCTCGAATTTGTTCTTGAATGCTTCCGGCGAGGCCCCATTACGAAGGAGTCCCATCTGCAAACGTCTGAGCTGGTCGTTTGCAAAGCCGCCATAGCTGTAGGCAATGCGCCGAGTCAAGAACAGTTCCCTATTGTCAAGCAGCATTTGGCCTTCCGGCGTCATGTTCACATATAGCTCCGGGTCATTGCCAAGAAGTTCGATAATGTTGGGATTACCCTGCGCAAGCAAGCTGACAAACTTGTTCACAGCGTAGATGACTGTATCTGTCCGGTTGTCAATGGCCTGCTCGAAGTGGTTAAACCCTAAGATTTCGGGTGAGCCTGCCACGCCACGTATATCGATATCGGAGCCTTCGACGTTGGTTCCGTAGGCATAACTGCCGCTAAGCGTTAGGAATAAAATGTTGCTCCCCAAGTGTTTGTTGGTGCGCAGGAAATCGTATTCCTCACGCTGGACGATTGCTTTTAGTTCTGCGTTTGTCATAGGCTTTTTCACTCACTTTACTGATGATGTTGTTGTTTCTTTACTAATATTATCCAACTATCGTGCTTTTTCTGCAACGGCAGGTGCCATTTGTTTGCAATCTGTACATATTTGCATCCCTACAAAAAAAGAAAGACCCTTACCGAATTTCGGTAAAGGTCTTATTGCTATTATTTCTGGAGTTTCCAAATCTCAACATTCAGATTCCAGGCTTTTGCTGCATCGTTGATGATGGCCAGAACCGTGTTCCAATCGCCTCCGGCAAGGCCACAGCCTAAGCCATATGGCAACCGGATAGTTACGTCCTGATTCTTTTGAGCGCAGTCTCTAAAAAGCGAGAACAGCGCAGCCGCCAGTGCAGCATAATTCGTCTGCCTTTCACTCCGGCCATAGCCATTTTGGCCGAACAGGTTCACGATGTACAGCTTCGGCTCTACCAGAACTTCTTGATAAGTCCCAAGCTTGTTGCCATCGCCGCCATAGCAAAGTCCCAGATAGCGCCGATATACTACCGGCCATTGGCTACGAATTTGCATGGCAAGTCCAGCTCCCATCGCGCCACGGCAATTCACCTGCTGGCAGATGTAAGTCGGCTTACTCGCAGAAAGTCGTGAAAAAATATTGCCGTCGATAAATTTAATGCCCATCTTACTTACCACCCTTTCCAAATTTCGAAGCATTCCCTGGATAGATGGTGTAGTCCGTGCCATAATCAACGTTATTGTCTCGGTATACGAGCTCTACATTCGACATGCTGGTATAGAAAACCTTGTCTCGGTAACGGCTATCACCGATTTCAAATTTGATGTTTTGCCCGTTGTCCACGATTTCGTAGCTTACAAGAGCAGATACAGTCCAGATGTTATCATAGCGAAAATGAATGTAATTGTATTCCGGTTCCGTATCAGCGCTTTCCGGTGTAGACAATATCTGACCCGGAATATCTTCGAGTTCAGATATTGTGTTACAAGTCACGGTGCTGATGGCTTCTTTGTAGCCAGCTAAAGGCAAGGCCAAGCTGCACAACACTAAAACAATTCCAATAAATTTTTTCATGGTCGTTTCCTCCGCTTGATTTTTATTGTACGCAACTCGCACAAAAGAAAAAGCAGCCCAACAGCCATAAGGCCACTGAGCAGCTCAATATAAACCCTATTTTGTGTTTGATATCTGTCGTACAAATCTGATTGTACGAGCCTCGCACATCAGGTCAAGCCGTGTCGGCAGCTACGCATCCTGGCACCTACGGTTTCGGCGACAAAAAAGATGCAGCTACGCAAACAAAAAAAGACCCTGCCCGCATTTTGCTGCGGGCAGGGTTTGCTTTTGCACTGTTGTGTTTAGCCTTCAAGGTCGAAGGTGTAGCTGCCCTCTTTCATTGCAACAAGGCCCTTAAACGTCTGGCACTCGGCGTCGTCCAGGAATGCCTTGATGGTCAGGCTGGTATCCTCGTTATCCAGCCATTCGGGACGCATACGGACAACGAGGTCGTGCAGCTCTCCGACGACATAGGCCATCAGGTCCTGGTCGCCCAGGGCCTCACCAATTGCTTCATCATCGTATTCGACAGGGAAGCTGATGGAAGCGGCGAGGCCGTCGAGTTCGTCAAAATCTTTGGGACGGATTACAGTGGCTTCAAGTTTCAGAATGCTAGTGCTCATGTTAAAGTCTCCTTTTTTTGTGTGTGGTGGTTTGTCTTTCAACATTTTTAATTGTACGCAATTCGCACGCTGTAGCAATACAAAATTTCTTATATTGGGTTCGCGATTTCTTGTATTTGCCTTGGGATTCTGCACAAATCAAGACCTATGAAAGGGTGAAATCCTACACAAATCAAGACTTTTACACGCCCAAAAAACAACACAAATCAAGGATTTCAGTTTAACCCATCATTGTCATATTTATCACTTTTGCCCAAATTGCAGACGTCGCAGAGAGTGCGAAGATTTGATGGTATGGTTTGCCCGCCTTTTGATACAGGTAAAATGTGGTCAACATGCAAAGCAATGCCATCTTTTGATGTTCTCCCACAAAGTACGCATCGAAATCCATCGCGCTTCATAATGTCATATCTCAAAGAAGGAGTTAAGAGTTGCCGCTGATATTCTTTGCTTGTCTTTTTCTCTTCTTCTGCATATGACTGACGAATATATGACTCGATTTCATCCATGGTATATGTCATTGTGTCTGTGTAGCAATTTCGGCCATGAGGTGATGTGTAGGTTTTTATACACGCAAGAATTATATCTGTCGTGGGAATCGGCCACTCATTTTCTGCCCTTTTCAACATCATCTTCTCAACGGTTTTATAAAGTATTGGCTGCTTTTCGGTATTTCCTTTATCCTCACCGCTATACGCAGGAAGCTTATTGTATTCGCGCATAAATGCTTTATACAACTTTCTGTTCTCAACCACTTTTGCCAAAAATTCTTCTAACCTGTCTCGCCTTGACGAAACCATCGTATAAACGCGTTTATCAAAATTGAAGCGGTCATATTTGGCTTTTGTGTCCACAGATATATTATATTTGATAACGTCAGTTACCTGATTGAATTCGTATTTATTAACAAGCTGTTGATATGCCAAATATCGGTTACTGGAACGCGCAACGAGCTTCTCTAAATAGCACAGATAAAGCAAAAAGATTGTAACAGGAAGAAGTATAATAATTCCCATTTCCATCCACCATACCAGGCTATTGTAATGAAACATCTTTCTTCTATCCTTTCTGCTATTTACTGCTTTACCATTTTTTTCCGCCGTGTACACCGCACACCAGGCAAAACGCCTCGTCGATGCTCCTGCAGTTCATTGACCTGAACCCATGAGGGCCGGTGAGCATGTTCCCACATAAAACATAGGTTTCACTCATGCCCCGGCCGCTGACACTGATGGCGTTTCCAAAGGCATGAACGGTTGAGCCATCTCGACACATTGCAAACATTATACTCATCTCGCTTTCTGTTTCATTTCTTTTCATTCTATGCGAATCGCACCACGAGTCAATTTAAGACGTTCTGGAATAGGCATTCCATTTGGGTTGTTTCCCTCTTCTTTAGGCCGCTGCCTGCACAAAAAAGAAAAAGACCCACCCGCTTGTGGCAGGCAGGTCATTTCTTATACTGAGCATTCCTGCTTCAATTGTCGAATATACCCGCCATTCTTCTTGAATTCCTCAAAGGTATAGGTCCCGACGACATTCTTGTCTACCCAGCATTTCAACTGCATTTTGCCGTTGTTTATGGACTCGAAGTGCTCGTTTGCAAAAGCAACCAGCATAGGTCCTGCCGAATCAATGACCCAGAAGCGGTAGGCAAAGTTCTCGTCCTTCATGGCTTCAGCTTTTGAGTCTCGGACAAACGGCGACGGGATGCAGATGTTGTATTTGTTTCCGTCTATGCCATCGAACATGCCGCACATGTAATATCGATATTTTTTCATGGTCCTATTTTACTCTTTCGATAAGTTTATATTTTATTGCGTTTTTCTGAAATTCTGGATATATCAAAGAATTTATTCGTACTGATTTTCTTTTCCCGTTGATTTTGATTTCAAATAGTTTTAATTTGCCTTTATTTGTGCGTATCTCAACGAGAGGAAGGTATTCGCCATTTCCAAACGTTGTGTAATCAAATAACTTTTCCGTTATCGTAACCCAATCATTATGCTCTACAAATTTGGCTAAAAGTGAAAGCCCATTATAGTCCTGCCCTGCAAACAACTTTTCCCATTGTGCTTCACGTTCTTTTTTATATTTTACCTGCTCTATAGCATAATCTATTGGTAATTTAAGCAGTTCAACAATATCAGTGGCCATTGTTTTGCCTCATCGTTCTATATCGGTTACTTTTGTTCCAGATTTTCTTTCATTATTTTGTTTATTCGCAAAGTATAACTCCAGCTCCATGTCAATTATTTTATCTCGACTAAGTCCATCGTATGGCTTTGATATATCCTTTTGTTCGTCGTCACCAGCTATATTCTTCACTTGTTCGTGATTTTGGTAAGAAGGATAATCCAAAATGAGTTCCTGGCAATCGTCACTTGGATTATTTGTTGAAGTATTCGAATCCGTTCCGCTGTTCGCAGTATTTTTCTTTCGGAAAGACTTCAAAATACTTTTAATCACGTTTATCATAACTATCAAGCTCCTTTAACTTAAATAAGTCTGCTAACAATTTCAAAATTCCTAAAAAATCTTCTCACGTACTCTTCCGTATCACATTCGCTTGTTCTATATGGAATTTGTAGCAAGTACAGCCCGTGGTCAACACAATATTGTACTTTCATTAAGTCGTGCTTTTCTTGCACACGAAGAGCGTTCTCTCCGCCAAACACGCTAATTGGTTTGTAGTGCTGAATGCCATTAAATTCAATGACAGCAATCAGCTTGTTGTCCTGGTAAATGGTAAAGTCGAAGCGTAAAGGGTGCTTGTCCTTTAGGCTTTTGAAGCTCTCTTGCTGCTTGTATGTAACTCCCAACTCGTCCAGAACAGCCTTAACTTTTCGTTCGCCTTTTGACGGCTTTGAACAGGTTGGGCACTCTGTCCCACCTAGCGTCCGATGATTTACAGAAGCTGCGTATTCGTTTCCACAGAACGGGCAATTCCAAAGGACTTTATGGTGCGTATGTGCTGATATTAGATTTACAGGAATACTATTTTTACTGGAGTATTCTTCAGCTATTTTAGGATACAAAGTCTGCAAATCGTTCTTTCCTGTAGCAACTTTCTGACCAGAACAGTATGGGCACTTGTGCCCTTTGATATGGGCGTTAATTGGACTTTGATAGGTCAGCCCACATTTATTACAAACCCACCATGCCTTATAGCTACTTCCGTAACGATAGTCAGACGGACCTTTCTCGTTCTTAGAGTAATCCCATTCTTTTGCGATTTCTGGATAGACTGTCTGTAAGTCGTTGTATCCGGTCAGTAGTGCTTGTCCAGAACAATAGGGGCACCCATAGTTCTTGGACGTCTTATTGTTTGGAGATTGTAGGTACGAGTGTCCTTTTGGACAGACAAAATAGTATTTTTTATTTGTTTTTGGGAATATATCCGATGGAGATACGTTGTTTTTAGAATAGTCCCACTCGGACGCCGCTTTCGGGTACAAAGTGGCGAAGTCATTGACCCCGGTTATAAGTTTTCTACCCGCGCAATAAGGACATCCACATCGTATTTTCGGGTCAATGTGATTGCTAGTGATTTGGAAGAATGAACCGTGTTTTGGACATACAATTTCTACCTTTGCTGTAGATTTTGTATAGTTCACCTTTGAATAATCATAAGTGTCACCGTGAATTTGTTTTGCTTTTGCGATGAAATCTTCTGTTGTCATTGTTTTTTAAGTCCTAAACAGTAAAGCCGTCATTGCATTCGTTACAATGACGGCTATTGTGCTATTGCTTTTGTTTTTGCAATAACTTCATCTTTGTACTTCACTACATCTGCGATAACTACCTTTTCGATGGCGTGAATGTACTTGCCCATAAAGTCCCAGTCAGGTTGTCCTGTTTGAAGGACAGGGAGTAAAACTTCGTATTCGTGAATTTTGTTCCACGAACACATATTATTAAATCCGAATACAAGAGGCATCCATTTTAACAGGCTCACAATATATTGCCCGGACTGTTCATTTATGCCTTTTGTTTTTGGAATAAGGTTAAAAATGCGAGCATGAGTAACCATTGTATATTCGTTTACTTGATAAAATGCGTTTCCGAACATGTCAACTGTAATTGTGTTTTTGCTGAATGTTTTACTTGGTAAGGTCGTTTTTCCGGCAATCCCACAATTACCTGTGCCTGCGCTGACTACATTGATGCCGCTACTTCCGATATCGTCTTTTTTTATGTCTACATTTCCAGTTTCCGAATCGAACAGCTCATCGAGTTTGAACTTTTTTGCTTCTTTCCAACAACCACTTCCAGATTCCGAACTTTGTGATGCCCCCCCGTCGGTCAGTTTGGTGGTCAAAATTTGCTTGTCTTCCTCGGTCAACTCATAGTCGTTCAGCCCGGTGGCAATCAGATACTGCTCCAATTCGGTAATGCGCTCCTGCTCCAACTCGGTAATGCGCTCCTGCTCCAACTCGGCAATGTGCTCTTGCATATAGTTCCAGTCCGGTTCATTGATTTCAGTAACAGGCAAAGAGACGACCGCGTCATTAAGTAATTTCGTGTCAAAAGATGAGCCCCACTGAAATTTCACGAATGCTTTTTTCATAATAGCAATCATAAACAAAGCAATATTTTTCGACATTTTTACACCATTTTTTATAGTGATGACTTTGACTTTGTTACCTGTAAAGTATTGCTCTGTCTGATAGAACATTTCTGCCGTGTCTTGTGCGAAAGAGATGGTTTTTGCTGGGTTCAACGCAGTTTCATTTTCTTTGATGTAACCGCGAATACCATTGTTCTTTGAAGAACGTACCACATAAGGATGTGAACCCTCAAACGGTTGTTCAGAAATATTTAAGGCGTTTGCATGGAAAATACCATTGGAGCTTCGAATGTCCAGAACGTCGCCAATTTTGAACTCTTTCCATGTAGAAGTGTCGAAATTATTCATCTCGCCACCCCCCCGATTTGTGCCATCATTGTCCAATCAGGGACAATGTGGGTAACAGAAGGAAGTGCAATGATATCGTCTTTGATGTTGTTCCATCCAGCCTTGTTTACCCAGTCGTGGGTGTCATAAATAGCTTTTCGGATGGTTGCGGCAAGGTACAGACCGATTGCCTCGGTTATCTGGTGCGCTTTGAGCCGAATGGCATATGCGTCCTGTAGGACGGCAAACGGCTCAGATTGATAGAATGTAGCACCTGCGTCACCGTTTGATGCAATAGAGATGACGTTCTGGAGAATCGTAGGGCAGTCCTTTTTTGCCACATATCTCGAAAAGCCTTGGTTGCTTCCGGTAGACGTGAGCAACGGAATAGTGTGGATGTTGTCTTTTTGTGTCGGGAAATCGTTAGCTTTCCCTTGGATTTTCTGCACCTCTACTTTTTCAAAGATGTCAGAAATCCTATATCCTTTCATCTGCATGTATGCACCTCTAAAATCACTTGTTTTCCATCAAACATTTGACACGGTAAGAAAGATACGCAGCGACAACTGCCTTGAAATCTTCCTCGGTCGGAGTAGTATCAATCTTTTTGTGGCTTGCAAAGTTCCAGTCATCGCCATTGAGCGAGATAGTGTCACGAATGACTTCCTGCCCTTCGCGGTAGTAGTCGGTTTTCTTGCGTTTATCGAGGATAATATCGACGATTTCGTTGTAACGCTCTACAGCGTGGTCTTTATTCTGGAGGTTTTTGTCAGAGGATGCCTTCTTACGGTTTTGACGTGCATAGCCATCATTATCCATATCAATGAAGACAACTTTTTTATCAACATCGTGAGGTTTGCCGATTTCAAACAGATAAATCGCTGTCCGAACGTCAACCCTGCCGTAGAAAATGTTTGCACAGTGGATGCTGGCGAGCAGCGTATTGTTTTCAAGAATTTCTTTCGTAAAAGGAAGTCCTTGCCCGCTTCCGGCGTTTTCTTGAATCAATACTGCGGCCTTACCTGTCGTCATATTGGAAAGAGCCTTCTTAACAAAGTTGAATCCTTTGCCTGGAGCGCTATAGGGCGGATTGAGTAAAAATTTATTTGCCGGGAACTTCTTTCCTTTCATATCTCCTTGCTGATAGGTTCCGTCGTATTTAAGGGAGTCGCCCATGATAATATTGGTGCTGCCATCGCCCATCAAAATCATGTTCAGCACAGCCAGCAGGTAGATGTCATCACGGAGTTCAATGCCTAAAAGCTGTCTGCAGCGAATGTCACGCTTCTTGATTTCGCGCTCTTGCAGGTCTGCAATGTGTGTATCAGCATCTTCAATCATCAGACGCATAGAGGAGACAAGGAATCCGGCCGTGCCGGTAGCATAGTCCCAGACATAGCTATCGCGGTCTACCTCACACAGCCGAGCCATCAAATTTGTAATGTAGCGTGGCGTAAGAACAACGTCGTTTTTGTCCCCGTCCGGAATGGTGACCCAATCCGTGAGAACATTGAAGAGACGACCGGTAAAGTCAAGGTATTGGCTGCCTTTGGTTCTTGCATACGGCAGAATCGTGCGTTGCACTTCTGCATATAGAGTCTTCAGACGGCTCACGCCATTTTCCGGCATCCACAATCCTTGCGCGTTGACGAAAACAGTGCTGAGCTTGTTCAGAACGATTTCACGTTTTTCTTCCGGCAAACCGCGTTCCCGCAAGAAGTCTGTAATGCGATTCATAAACACTCTGCCATCGTGACCGGATGCAGTGGTATAGCCATGCAGGTCAGAAAGCTCCAGAGCAGCTACTTTGCTTTCTACGCCAAGCCCCGCCATAATCATGCCTGCCATCAGATGAACGCGAGAGTTTGCTTCGATATGAAGCCCATCGTGCATCATCTGATTGAGCTTTTTCAGATTGTCGTCAATTTGAGTCTCTGCATTTTTAGTTAGTCGCTCTTTTTCTGCATCTGTGAGAGTAGCATTGTTTACAGCTTCCATCAGAGCGAAAACATTCTCTTTGAATAGCAACTGGATGTCATCGCTCAGCTTTTTCGGAACAAAAGCGTTTTCTTTGGAAATATAGTAAATTTCGCACTGATAGTTACGTTCAGTTGTGTCATCGTAGCCGTTGATACCAACCGCAATGGCGGCGTCGTAGCTGTTTGAATATTTGATGATGTTCTGCGCATAGAAGACCGCGCCATTCACTGCATAAGCTTGAATAGTGGTGTAGCAGGTGTCCCCTGCCTTATGTGGATTGGCAGCGCCTTCTTTAGAGTCTTTTGGATACACTGTTTCAAGCTCAACTTCACCCAGCTTTGTGAGTTTCAACAGCTTGCCTTTTGTACCCTTAGCTTCCACCATGACAGGTATATTTTTCAGCGTAGTCGGGTTTTTTACCATTAGCTGAAAATCCGGTCTGCCATACCCGTTTCCGCCACTCTTGGACGGTGCGGCTTTGAGGGCATTTTCAATCTCGATATTGAGTGTTCCTTGCTCAATGCAATATTTAGTTTTGTGCTGGCTCAGTGCCTGCGCAAACCAGTCCTTAACTTCGGGTTCAATACTCTTTGCCATTAGATTCTCCTATAATAAAAAATCCGATGCTGTATTTTGCATCGGAGTCAAAAATTCTGCTTTTCTTTGTGCCAATGGTAGCCGCCACAGTAACCTTGCTTTTTTCCAAAACATTTTCGTAGCGATGTATAGCTTACGTTGTACGCTTTTGCTGCTTCCATCATTGTAAGAAACGTTTCACCCGTTTCGTCACAAACTATAATTGGAAGTGTTTTTTCTAAATCAAAGCCGTTTTGTTTGAGTTTTGTTCTTAGGTGAGCATCTGATATGCCCATCAAATCAGCTATCGCTTGTATCTTGTAACCTTCTCTTAAAAAATCAACAGCCATTTCAAAATTGAAGTTTCCGTTTTGGCTTCTTTTTTTGTTTCGCTCCTTTCTTTTATCTGCTGTTTTTTCATCTGCAATCAATGATATAGAATACCCAGACTTTCGAAGAAGCCTCTCTACTGTGTAATCCGGCAATCCCATAGCATCGCCTATCTCGCTGGCAGAATATCCGTCTTTACACATTGCAATAGCTTTATCTTTGTCGAAAAGAGCAGATGCCGTTCCGTAATTTGGCTGAGCAATTGCTCTGGCGCTCAACCCGTTTTCTTTTAACCGGCGATAAAAAGCAGGTAGGTTCATACCATAGTGCTCTGCTATTTCTTTTGATGCCATGCCATCTTGATACATTTTTAGTACGTCAGCTACATTGATTTCTTTTCCATGAGCACTTTTGCGGCGCAGATATTTATGTTTGGCTGCCGAGCAGCGAATTTCCGACAAATTTGTGTCTCGCCTTTTCAATTCTCTCCTTGCAGAAGCAATAGATGTATTTATAACGTCACACGCAGTCTTTAATGTCATTCCTTGCTGAAGCATTTCTACAAGTATAGAGTAGTTTTCATCTGAAAAGCTCTTTTGACCACCCTTAAACGTATTGAAACCTTTTTGCTCATTGCAAGAATCGGACTTTTCTATCCAATATCGCTCTCTGCTATCAGCGTCATCAGCAGCACACAACTCCAAAATCTCATATTGGAATGCGTCTGCACCTTTTTCTTGAATAGCTCTATCAATTGCGCTATGCTGGTTGCACTTGCAGGTTCTATGTGAACGCATACGAGCGTGAAAATTACTGGTTTGTCCTATATACATTTTTCCTGTTTCTATTTCAGTAATAACGTATATATATTTTTCTCCCGTCGGAGCTTTCCCGGGTTCGTTATTGTATTGCTTATACAAGTATTCCATAATAATCTAAAAAATCCCCATGCAGACATTTTCATCCGCATGGGGACCATAAAAGAAAGGAGCCGCAGAAACCAAATCTCTGCGGCTTACACTTATTTATCTTATATTTCCCATCATATTCAATTCGCACGGATGTACAAGGCAAAATTATGGCAAAGCCGTGACAAAGACAAGGCACATGGGACTTGTTCCGTTGCTGAACAGGAAATGCCAAAAAAATAACCGCTTCGCCCAAATATGTCATCTCGTGTATTTTCTTGTCATTTATTGTAAATTCATGCTTGCTTTTTGGCGTGAGATGTGCTATTATAATTACAGAAGATGACATTATTATACAGCAAATGACACATTTGAAAGGAGCACACCATGATTTCTGTTAACCTCGCCACGCCCGTGATTTTCTATAAGCAGCTGCCCGGCGTCGCTAAGAAGCTGGATGTGGATGCTGATTTTTTGAAAGGCTTTCTCACCAACGCCAGGTGTTATGTCGAGGATGCCGGAAAAGGTGAAGTGCTTGAGCTGGACAACTCGGCCGACACGATAACGAAAGTTGTCGCAGCCCATGAGAAGCGTTTCTATGGCGCGGAAGCCATTGTGGAATTCGCCAAGAGCAAAGGCGTGGATATTCCTGCACTGAACCATTTTGAACTTGGTGCAGATATCTCTGCCCATGCAACGGAAGACCAAGTTGCCAACATCACTGCATTGGCCGCACGAGTCGAGCGCCTCAATAATCGGTACAAGAGTCTTGCCCGGCTTGAAGCCCCGGACGTCATCCTGATGAACGAAGCAAGGATGGTGCGTGACGCTGTAGAGCAGCTGGAAGATAACAGCGGTACATACTCCCCGGCTCTTGACCAGAACGGGGTTGCCTATCAATCCTTGAAGGATATTGGGTATTCTCTTGTCACCGGTTGGGACAAGTCGGTACTTGAAAAGAACAGCAATAAGGATACGGAGGCCACCTTTCCCAAAGAGCCCGACTTTCAAAGGCTGGCATCGCTGGTCAAAAAAGCCATCGGAACCCGAACACAGGGTAAGTTTGCGTTTCAGGCAGGACTGACTCGTGGGTATATCAGCAGCCTCGTGAATGGCAACGCAAAAGCTCAGCCGACCGAAAATACCATCAAGAAAATTGCAAGCGCAACGGATGCTGTCACGGAGAACGAGCTTCGTATCGCCTGCGGGTATGAGCCCTTGCCTGACGACGGGAAAGACAAGCTCTCTATGCAGCGTGCAAGCATGTCTGATGACGCATGGCAGAAAGACAACGTGGATGCATTCCTCTCTTTTCTGAATGAAACGATTCCAATGTCCACTCCTCTTTCGTCCACTGAAATTCTTCAAGCTCTTTTCAAGGAAAAATACGGTGACAAGAACGACCAGATTCTGCTGGAAAAGGTCTCTGCCCCCGGCACCTATCGTGCGGAAGGTACGGCTGCTAATGTCATTCTACCCATTCGTCTATGTTGGTTCAGCTTCAAGCGGATGCTGATGCAGACCCTCTATGTGGGACTTATCGGGCATTATAGCAAAAACGATGAGCTGTACATTACCGGATACATTTCTTCTGTGAAAGAGCTGCATGACGCGGTTCCGGCGCTGCGAGGCGGCATTGATGCGGCCTATGACGCGAGTCTGCCGGAGGGAATCGACATCATGAAGTTCCCGGTATTTTACACGGCTTCCAATGTTCAGGAAGCGTACAAGCGGGTTCAGCAGAAAATCGTCTCCAAAATTGACGATTACTTTGCCAGCGAAGTGAAGGTTCGCGTTTCCGGCATCGGCTTTTATACCGATACCCTCTCGAATGAAAAGTTTGTGGAATTCATGCGCCTTCATAAAGCAGCTCTGACCGCTCCTTCTGCTCCTATCGAACTCCGGGACATCTATGAAAACGTTGTTGTACGTCACGGCCGCCCTGAGGATTTCCTTGTGGAAAACAGCGACTTTGACTGTAAGGCTTCCGTTATCGCCTATGCGATGAACAATGAGACGATTCTCTGTGCAGGGCAGGACATCTTTGACGGGATGCTGGGCAGCAAAGAAACCGATGCAGAAAATTGCTCTTGCGTTTCTGTCTCTGACAAAGAGTTTGCCCGTCTGCATTCCAAGTTTGGCCTCAAGAAAGAGGACGTTCTGGAAGCTATCAAGGCATACGCGCAGGAGCTCGGTCTGGAGTACGGCCCCGTCAACTACTTCATGATGTGTGACCCGAAATATGCAAACGACCTTGGCGAGATTGTGCAGTGAATCGTTCTGAACGCGGTAAGGTGATTTGCCGCCGTATTGGCTGCCACAAGCATAAAAATAAGGCTGCTACCCATTACTGGGCGGCAGCCTTTTGTCTTGAAAAAAGAAAACGAGAACACCGTCGGCAACGGAGTCCTCGCAAAAGATAGTTCTTTTTGATTACGGTTTTAATTATATGGAACCCGCAATGCATTGCAAGCATTATTTGCCTGCTTGCTTTTTCAGCTTATCTCTCGTTTCCATGAGAATGATTCCGAGCCGATTCTGACCCGGGATGTTCTGGCATTTCGGGCAATGGCAGTTGCCCCAGTAATTGTCATGCCAGCTGGTCGTGTCTTCCTCAATAGGCTGCGTACCCGTTTCGAGGAGACGCTGTTTGAGGTCCTCATTCTGCTCGAACTTGGCCATCACCACGCGGCGCATCACGTCGTCCCGAGCTTCATCCCAATTTGCGGGGATAGCTACATTGCGGCCAAAGCGCTTGGCAGAAGCCGGTGGCATGTCCGCAAACTGTCTGCGCTCTTCCAGTGGGACCTTGTGACTCTGGAATGCTGCCTCGGCGTTCTTGTAACGAATCCCATTCATCACAAATTCGCAAGGATAATAGTTGCTCATGAACCAACTACGGTGGTTCTCTTTCTTAACTCGAATCATGCAAATCCTCCTAATTTCTAACTCAGGCGGCACTTTTATCGCTGCCGTTCTTTTTCTCTTCCGCTGCACTCAAAAGACCATCAAACAGCTCTATTGCCGTAGACACAAACAGCTGGCTCTGAACCTTGATTTTCCCCGGTTCCAAAGTCTGTTCCCTCATGTGCGCAGCAGCCTTGTAAATCGCCGTCAAGACCCTGTGCTTCATCAAAACCACTTCTCTGATATCTGGATTTTCAGCGGCAAGGAAGCTGGCAAAACTGTAGGCCCGTCCAAGCATCAGCTCATCGTACAGCGGAGCATTGTGCTGGACCATGGTAGTGTAAACAGCAGGTTGTTCTCCGAAAGTGCTGAATCGGATGCCTCGGAATCCAGAATTCAGCTCATACAAAAGCGCGAGGCGTTTGGTCAGAAATACTGCCGTCTCAGCAGTCTTCTTTGCCGTTTTATCAGATAACGGAGCGGCATTGTTCTGCTGTGCCGCGTGCAGAATTTTTTTGGCTAAAAGCCGTTTCGCATATTCCTGCACATCGTGGTCAAGCTCATAGTAAATGTGGCTTGCCGTCTTGTCTGTACGCATATGATTACCTCCTGGTTCTTGCCGCCTTTTGCCGTTCGACCCACGCTTCGGCTTCCTCTACCGTGGCATACACTGCCGTCTCACCGCGCCGAGCAATCTGCTTTCGGGCATTCTGAGCTGCCTGCTCACTCTTGTAAGTTTCATAGCCAATGTAGGACCCATCCCATCGGGCAAGGCAGCAATAATATTCGTGGCTCTTAGCGGGAGCTGTCGGGACACACTCTCTGTGAATCGCCGCAGCAGCTTTCTGCTGATATGGCCGTGGGTCAATCTTCTTTGTTGTAATCATATTTCACCCAAAAAACAAGCAGGCCCGAAATGAGCCTGCCTTACATTTTCCAAATTTAGTTTATTGCCCGCTGCATCACAAATATGATGCCGGTTGCCAAAACCATAACGCCAATGTCTCTGACAACGGTTCCGACCCGTTTATCATTGGTAATGTCCTGATTCCATTCAAATCCCCAACCAATCATAGCGACACCAACCACAATCAAAATAACACCAACAATCGTTAAGCTTTCTTCTGATAAACCGTACATAGTGCATTTCCTTTCCGCAAACAAAAAGTCCCGCACAAGCAACTCATGCGGGACAACGATAAGATATATTTTTGGTTTATATTTTTCATTGTACGCAATTCGCACAGATTGACAATAGAAAATTACAAAAAAATTCCCGCATGAGCGTCGCTGCTCACACGGGAAAAAATTTCTTAATATTCAGTGCAGAGAACCGTCAAAAGGCTGGAGAAGTAGTACATTGCGATGGTCGTGATTTTCACAGCATCGCTTCCCTGCCCGTTTGCAAGGCGTGTAAAGGTTCCGCCGTTCTTGAGTCGGGTCATGGTCAGGTACATGAGCATATAGGTGTTCACATAGACGTCTGTATATCGCTGACCGTCGTCCTCGTAGCGCTGCGGGATACATTCCTGACTCAACATTTCAATGAGCTGATACCAGGATTTCAGATACAGAGGGCTCTTCGGTTCATTCAGAGCATTCTGAGCCTGCTTCTGGTATTCTTTCAGAGTTTCATCAGTCAGGGGCATAAACTCGACGTTTGCAAATTTGTCACGGTTGTAGTAGAGCCACAGCGTGGCATTGGACAGGTCCATGCAAATACCGGCAAGCTTCTCTGCTTTTTCGTCCTCCAGTTGAGTCACCGGAACGCTCGGGTCATCGATTTCGGCATCTTCGGAAGTCATGTCCACAATCCTGTAGCTGTTCTCTTCTGCCCGAATTTCAGAACTGACGAAGCGCTTGAAATCTTCAACGAGCTTCCGATAAGCTTCGAGCTGAGCATTTTCTTTCTGTTCACTCATAATGTGTATCTCCCTTTTGGATTTCTTATTATATGGATATTGCACTTTTTTGCAAGGGCTTTTAACCCAAGCACCTTTTGCGCCGTTTGTCAATGGCCACAAAATATCAAAGTACTGGTAAAATTAAGGTGGGAAGACGTTCTGGAACCATGAAACACAGGGCCCTGCCTCTTGCTTATGGCTGCTGACTTTTTTCAGCCTGCGTTCTGGCTGTTCTTCTTGACATCGGCTGCAACCTTCAAGCGGCGTATGTACTCTTCCAGTTCCTCCAGTGTATAGGTCTCTTCCGTCTCAATCGGCTCTTTGGCATCTTTGGGCAGATAGCTTTTCGTACAGACAAACTCAGGGCTCGTTACAGGGCAGTCCAGGACAGTTTCATCGTACAACTCTTTCTCGATGTTGTGGTAGAGAAAGAACGGGATATGCCGCCCGCAATCGTCATCCGATTCTGTCCAATCCGGGAGTTCCTGGATTTCGCGGCCGTATGTTTCATACAATACCGTGTTTGCCCGAGCATTGCCAAGAAGAGTGTTGAACAGCTTAAAGTTTTCTCTCACTTCGCGGCGGAAGAATTTCGGGAGCGAGAACTCCTCGTATTCCAGCTTCGTATCAGAACGTAGATAGTAGCGGTACTGCGCCTCGACCGGCATGAATTCAGTCGTGTTGTTCAGCTCTTTCAAAGCGTTGAGTCGTTCACTCGTTTTTTTGACATTATGTCTTGCAAAGCCCAGATACGCTGAAACCAGAATCATCAGAAGAAGAGCTGCAAGGATAATGACAATGAGCCATTCCTCGCCTTCGATATGCGGCAGGTGTTTCAGAATACTATCCTGGATAGCATAAGGAAGGTCATCGAACCATTCATAGAACCCAATCGGGTCCTGATAAGTATGGGGAGCCATGATTCACCCTCACCGCCATCAGTAAATAAACTTGCATTCCCGGCGTTCCCGGCCATTGCCGCACCAGTAATGCCGCCAGCGGGGGGTTTTGCCTTCCCCATTCTTTTTGTATTCTTTGGCCGCATTCTCACCAACGGTATACGGTTTAATGTTGATTCGCTGTGCCTTTCCCTGAAACACGAATACCGGGCGGTCACGCTTTTTGGAAGTTTCCAAGCGGACATCAGGGTTCTTGCTGGCAAGATAGTTGGCGCACAGGATTGCCAGCCGGACATAAGGCGTTCCGTCGTCAAAGACCGAAGGCACTTCTTCCATTACGGCCGGAACACTGATACCGTTCACTTGCCGCTGTCCTGCTGCCTTTTCCAGATATTCTTTCGTACTCCGGGTTGCTTCCGTCAAACTCTGATTTTCCTTGGCCCAGGCAGGCAGAGTCAGGAACGTGAAATCATCGTGGCTACCCTTAGTGGGGCCGACAAGAACGATACCGAAAGCTGTGGTTTTCTCTTTTTCGTCGAATTCCACATGCACGAACATACCGTTGTAGTCGTAGCTGTCATACACCGGGATAAAGAAATCACGAACCGGGAGTCGCTGCAGGATATCCTGATGAATTGCCACGTCATCCGTATCCATCAGCATTTTCTGAAACTCGTAGTCAAAATCATAGACCGTCTTCGTCTGATTCCAGCAGCCAATGGTAAAGCAGGGAAAAATCTGCGCAGCCAAAACACGCTCAAAACCCGGCGTGTTCATTCTCTGCGCCGCTGTCATGCAGCACAGCATCGCGGACTTGTTGTATTCTTCCAGCGTTTTTCCACACGGGTCACTGAATCCAAAATGGTTTCGGGTTTGTTTGGTAACGGCATTCGCCGTCAATGCGATTCTCAGCTGTTCATTGGTCATTTGCTATCCTCCAAAAGTTTATTTTTTGTCATATGCAAACAGCGCTGGACCATCCCAATGGTGAATTTGCGAGTCGTCAGTACTGTCATGAGCTTTCCTTCATTGCCCTTGATGGTTCGTTCCAAAATGTTCCAGGATTCGCTTTCGGGCTTGACATTGGTATATAAGTCCAGCGGAACATACAACCACGCGATTTCACTGTCCTGCATCACGGCATAGGATTGCAGGATTTTATCAATTGCCTCTACGCCGACCTTCCAGCTGGTGATTATGGTCCGGCTGATATCGTATACAATCAGGTGCGGTGCTTTATTTGCTTCCGTATCAACTTCAATGACATGAGCAATATACGGTTTCCCGTCCACCAGCTTATACCGATAAATGATGGACGGGATTTTCTCTCGAATCAATCTGTCATGTTCAAGCGCCAAGTCCGCGTACTCGCCCGTTGCATCAATGATGATGACTCGTCCCTGACAGGTCCTCAGTGTCGCTCTAATTTGCTTGCGGCACCAGGCAGAGCAGCTCTCTTTGTACTCCGTCGAGACAAGAAAGAAGTTATTGCCAGGTGTTATGAAAGGTTCGTAGCTCATTGTGTAACCTCAGCTTTTGTAATTCATCTGTTTTTAATTGTCTGCGATTCGCACAGTTTCGCAACATGATATTGTCTGTGAATACCAGTTATCGGAGTCATAGTCCCTTGACAAAATTCGGGTCGTAGTGGGACAGGACTTCCTCGTTCAAGCTGTATTCGCAGTTGATAGTCGTTGCGTCATCCACATACACGCCTCGGTTTGCGTAGTATATCCCGTCAATGTAAATGGCGAACATAACGGACGGCAGCAGAGCCATTTCATTGACCGCGTAAATCAGGTATTCATCCAGATTGTCCTTGACCACCGCGCTCTTATTGATTTGGGCGATTTGCTGTCCGTAAAGGAATACAGGGCAGCATACTCCTTCTTTTCCAAAGCCGATTTTGTAGCTCTGGTATTCCTCGCCATACAGCTGCATGGCGATAGAATTGTATCCTTGGAGGAATCCGGTTTTTGTATGGATGACGGAAATCTCGCCTACCGTGCAGTTGTTCTCACGGATAGCAAAAGGGTATCTCAGAATATCTTTCGTGTTGATGCCGCGCATGTACGCCCTTGCGTCAGCAGCTGGCATGTATTGCAGCAGGAACTTGGAATCATTCAGCCGGATGCCATAACCCTGCCGTAGCAATTTCGGGATATAGTGTGCCTGCCCGATAACGGCCTTGCCTTTCACGATATCGAAGGTGAACTCATATCCTTTCGATTTGGTTTGCTTCACAATCCATTGCAAAACTCCATCGCCTCCTTCTGCTTTCTGACTCTTTGAATCACTTTGTAAATGCCCGGAACCGAGAGCTGATATTTTTCGGATAGTTTCTGCACCGGCACGCCACTCTCGTATTCTCGAAAGATATTCTCATTGCGGGGTTTTTGCCGAATTTTGATGCGCTCATTTCTACGGTTTTCAGTCAGGCCCGCATCGTTGGCAACCATGCTGCAATATCCTTCTGCCACGTTAAATTTCGCAATCATTTCCTTGAGAGGGACACTGTTCTTGTATGCCGCAAGAATTTCGGCCTTTCTAGCATCCTCTACCTGCGCCAACTGAATTCTGGCCTCCTGTTTCGCGTCGTCTAACGCTCGATAGCATGTACGGACGCTCAACCTGTATTTTGCGGCAAGCTCCTCAATGGAATAGCCGTTGCCGTAGTCTTTCATGATATTGCAATTTCGCTCAATCAACTTTTTGCTTGCAAATTTTGAGATGGTACTCAGCTCCTTTGCTTTACGCTTTATTTCTGATTGTCTGCAATTCGCACAAATGGGCAACTATTTTTGCGAAATAAGAAGGCAGGCTCCGAAAGGAACCTGCCATGCATATTAGAGGTTAAAGATGCCCAGCCAGCGCCGAAACTTGATGCCGAACAATTCCTGTGCCTGCTCGTAGTTCATGATAAGCTGGTTGCCGCCCGAAATCTCTGCTTCAAGGGAGTTCGGCAGCTCGTCTGCAATGTATTTCAGTTCGTACCACGGTCCATCCGGCGGATAGGAGTAAATGAGCCTGTTCTGCTTCTTATCAACCCGGAACTTGCTCGGGTCAGCCTGCCATGCCAGTTCGATTTTCTCAATTGCAGCACGACCAATGCTCTCATCACCCATATAGTCGTTATAGTACAGGATACGCACATAGTCCGGCAAATCGATTCCGCATGCCTCGAAGATATCTGCAATGACACTAGACGAAGCGTGGAAGATATCCGGGAAGTATTCCTTGCCATTCGCATTTTCACGCATTTCCGTCGTCATCTCATCGATGCAAACAAGCATTCGGCGGACATATTCGCCATAGAACGCGGTTGTCAGCTCCGACATATTCTCATTCACACGCTTCGAGTTTTTGGCACCGCGCTCGTTGTCGATTTTAGCACCAATTCGACAGATGATAGCGCGTTTCGAGAGGTCTTTTGTCAGCGAGGTAATTTTATTCGATGTGATAGATACAGCAGGATAGTTCACGAGCCTGTCCGAGATACCCCATTCATCGTTCTTAATTACCCGTTCTGAATGGTTCTGAAACTGGGTCTTGGCGAGGTCGTCGATGTTCAGCGGCAGTCCCTCACAAACTCGTTTGAGGCCGTCGATTCTTGTGGCTGTGAAATCCTCCGTCGTGTTCATCTTAACGGTCTCACCGCACATGAGTTTGACAAGAAATTTTATAAAGGTCGTCTTGCCGCCGTTTGAGTCGCCGTATATAACGCCGTACATCGGGAACAGCTTCGTATCGTAGTTGTTCCTCGATGCGAAATACCTCAGATACGCCATGAACGGAGTAGCCAGATACCAGGTCATGTACTTGAAGTAGTCCTTCTTGGCCTGTTCGACATCGCCGTAAAAGTAGTCAATGCCTGAGAAGAACTTCTGGATACTCTTGATGTTCTTTGCCACCTCGCTGAGATTCGGATTGAGGTCGATATTCTCGTCGTTGAAGGTCATGGTCCCGGCATCATAGTCGATATGTAATTTCGGGAGCTGCTTAACTGCCTCAGCTGCCACACGCCGCACCTCGGTATATCGTTTCCCGAAAACGCGCATCGGTTCCGCTGCCACTACAATACGATTCGCCTGTACCGGCATCTTAGGCATGATTGGCTTGACGAGTTCCTGCATTTTCTTGACATCGGCAACTATCTCGTATTCGACCTCATCCTCAGGCTGTGCCTGTTCCAGAAAGACAAGCTTCTGCTTTTCAATAGACTGAAAGACGGGCACTTCTTTGATGTTCTCTTTCAGATAATCTTCCTGGTTCATGGTGTTCACGACTGCCTTATAGGAGACATTGTCGGAGCAGGTCTCCTTGAAGGTCTCGAACAGAACCTTGTAATGCGCAAATGCCGCCT